>Ga0081538_10000736_pt1 | contig 35786 bp, 36 predicted proteins | sample TabmetS5T2R1_FD_71022 | JGI IMG/M metagenome (GOLD analysis project Ga0081538, IMG submission 71022) | Tabebuia heterophylla rhizosphere microbial communities from the University of Puerto Rico - S5T2R1 | ecosystem: Host-associated > Plants > Roots > Rhizosphere ...
TTGGGTTGCCGACTGCTCCTGGTGTTACGAGCGTTCCCTCCCGTGCCAGGGCCTCGACGCTGTCCGCGAACGTGTCGGCGCCGATCGGGTCGAAGACGACATCGGCCTCGAGCTCGCGGACCGTCGGATCGCCATATGCGAGCGGCTCGGCGCCGAGCGCGCGCACGTGGTCGAGCTTCTCGGGTCGCGACGTTGCGTACACCTTCGCCCCGAGTGACCTACCGATGTCGACTGACGCTTGTCCCGTCCCGGTCGAGGCGCCCTGCACGAGCAGCGTGTCGCCATCCTTCAGGCCGCCCAGGTCGACGAGCGACCACCATGCCACGTTGTAAGGAGTGCCAAGCGCGGCGGCCGCGGCCATGTCGAGGGAGTCGGGAATCGCGAAGACGTTTTCCTCCTTCGCCGCGACGAGCTCGGCGTGCGTTCCCTGCGTGGCCGTCACGAGCACGCGCTCACCCGTGTCCTCGCGCCGTCCGGCAGCGTCGAAGCCGAGAATCGTCGGGAACGTGTCCGCGTCCGCCCGCCGAGTCAAGTCGGCATGGTTGATTCCGGCCGCCTCGACTCGGACAAGCAGCTCGCCCCCACCCGGCCTGGGGTCTGGGACCTCCTCGAGCCGCAGCACCTCCGGCCCGCCTGCCTCGTGCTGAACGACGGCACGCACGATCAGACCGTACCTCCAAGCACCGCGGTCGACGGCAGCCGACGGTAGGTCGCTGGCCCCGCTCGGGAAGAACAGGCCCGTTCGAGATCCTGACGAAGCTTCCTCTCAGGCCGGGCCTTAGGCGCGCTGGTCTGCGTGAGCGCCTCCCACGGCTGCGGCAGGGCGAGCGCGCCCCGGCGATTCGGCGCGTACGGTCACGTAGACGGCGCCGACCACGAGCGCCGCCCCGGCGAGCGTCAGCGGGCTCGGGCGCTCCGCGAGCAGCAGCATCCCGAGCCCGATGGCCACGAGTGGGTTGACGTATTGGTGGGTCACGACGAGCGAGATCGGGGCTGAGCGAAGGAGCCACGCGTAGGCTGTGAAGCCGACGAGCGAGCCTGCGATGACGAGGTAGATCCAGGCGGCGACCGAGTCTGCTGCGAAGGCCGCGCCGTCGAGATCACGCCATTCCCCGAACGCGAGTGAGCCGAGGGCGAGGAGCACGCCGCCGGTCGCCATCTCGTAGACGCTTGCGACGAACGGGTCTGCAGGCACCGCGAGGCGCGGGGAGAGGAACGAACCGACCGACCACGAGATCGCGGCTCCGACCATCACCAGGAGGCCGACCGCGGTGGAGCCGGCCTCGAAGCCGGGGGCGACGACGAGGGTGAGCCCGACGAGCCCGACGATCGTCGCCAGGCGCATCCCCCGTGATACGCGCTCGCCGAGCGCGGCGCGCAGGAGAACCACCTGCAGCGGTACCGTCCCGGCGATCATCGCCGCGACGCTCGAGTCAATGCGCGTCTCGGCGACGTGGACGACGCCGACGCCAAGCGTCAGCAGCAGCAAGCCCACGAGCGCGCTCGACACGAGCTCGAGGCGCGTGACGCGGAGGCTGTGCCCGCGCGCCGCAAGCACCAAAGCCAGGATCGCTCCGGCGGCGAGAAAGCGACTGCCGGCGGAGAAGAGGGGCGGAAGCGTCTCGACGACGACCTTGATCCCGAGGTACGTCGACCCCCAGACGAAGTAGACGATTACGAGCGCGCCCCAGACATGCCTGGCGGAGGCGCTCATGCAGGAGAGAACGCATCAGACCACACACCTGTGAGAACGCAACTGTCGTCGACCGTACTCCGCGGACACGATTCGGATCGGCGCTGAAGTCAAACGTCCGCGCCGGTCGAGCCCCGCCAGGCGAAACGTCTTCATCGACGACGCGCCAGCCGTCAGGCACCGGGCCGTTGGTGTGGATGACGAAACCCTTCTGGCCGCGGATCTCGTTCAGCAACGGCTCCATCCCGTCGGCCATCGCCTGCGTTGCCCCCGGGATCTGAGCGGTCATCAACACGGCCATCCCATGCCTCCTAACGATCGGCTCGGCGGGGGGCACGTAGACACCAATCCGCTCCATGGGACTCTAGTGCGCGTTAGCGCAACTTCTCGAGCGCGCGTCCGAGTGCCTGGCCGCCCGCGAGCACGGGCTCGAACAGGTCGCCGTGCTGTTCGACCCGCTCGAGCGCCTCGCGCATGCCGAAGCTGCGCGGCGTCACGTCCTCCGTTAGCTCGTCCCAGCGCAGCGGCGTCGAGACCGGCGCGCCCGGCTTCGGCCGCACCGAGTAGACCGAGGCGATCGTCTTCCCGCGCGCGTTCTGACGGTGGTCGACGAGCACGCCCTCGCGCTTGCGCTTCAGCCACTCGGTCGTGACCAGCCCCGGGTGACGCTCCTCGAGCCCGCGCGCCACGCGCTCCGCGAACGCGTAGGTCCGCTCGTAGCTCGCGCGACGCGCGATCGGGACGAGCACGTGAATTCCGTCGGCGCCGCTCGTCTTGACGTAGGACTCGAGCTCGAGCTGCTCGACCTCCTCGCGGATCAGATGCGCGACACGGATCGCGAGCGCGAAGCCGCCGTCGGGCGGGTCGAGGTCGAAGAGCACGAAGTCCGGGCGGTCCGGCTTGTCCACACGCGAATACCACGCGTTCATGTCGATGCAGTTCATCTGCACCATCCAGAGCAGCGCCTCCGGCGAGTTGACGAGCGGGAAGTCGACGAGCCGCGACTTGCCCTCGCGCGTGTGGGTGCGGTACGTGCGCGTCGGGATCCAGGAGGGCATCCCCTTCGGCGCCTGCTTCTGGAAGTACATCTCCCCGCCCACCCCGTACGGCGAGCGCTTCATCGTGAACGGCCGGTTCCGCAGGTGCGGGACGAGCACCGGCGCGATCGCCCGGTAGTACTCGAACAGGTCTTGCTTGGTGATCCCCTCGTCGGGGAACAAGACGCGTTCCGGGCTCGTGAGTCGGACCGACCGCGGCGCCACGCAGGGGGTTGTACCTGTTGCCGGCAGCAACCGGCAGTATCCCGCCCGCCTGATGACGAGTGACGCCGTCGCCTGCACGACCGACCAGCATCAGCTCGGCGAAGGAGCCCGCTGGGATGCTCGCCGCGCCGAGCTGCTACGCGTGGACATCCTGGCCGGGCACATCTACCGCGACCGGGTCGACGACGACGGCGACCTGATCCCGGTTCGCACCTATCGGCTGCCAGGGACCGTGGGCGCGGTCGCGCCGGTGGCGGGCGACGACGGCTGGGTGCTCGCGGCCGGCCTCGGCATCTCCTACCTCTCGCCGGACGGCTCGCTGCGCCTCATCGCCGAGGTCACGCCCGTCGGAACGAGGATGAACGACGCCGCCTGCGATCCGCAGGGCCGCTTCTGGGCGGGCACCCTGGCCGAGGACCGGAGGGCCGGCGGCGGAGCGCTTTACCGCGTCGACCGCGACGGCGGAACCCAGCTGATGTTCGACGGCCTGACGATCTCCAACGGACTGGGTTGGAGCCCGGACGGCGGCACGATGTATCTCGCCGACAGCGGCACGCGCATCGTTCGCGCGTTCGCCTTCGATGCCGAGCACGGCGAGATCTCCGACGCACGGGTGCTGATCGACGTGCCCGAGGAGATTGGAGGACCCGACGGCCTGACCGTGGACGCCGACGGTGGCCTCTGGGTGGCGATCTTCGGAGGCGGACGCGTCCAGCGCTACTCGCCCGACGGCGTGCTGCGCGAGGAGGTTCCCATCCCAGCCAGGGAGACGACGTCCTGCGCGTTCGCCGGGCCTGGGCTGAACCGGCTCTACGTCACCACCGCGACCGAGAACTGGAGCGACGAGCAGCGCCGCGCCGAGCCAGGTGCGGGACTCACCTACCGGGTCGACACCGACGCGACGGGCCGACCTGCCTCACCGTTCCGTCCCGATCCGACCTGGTGGGCCGAGGTGACGGCGTGATCCCTACTCGAGCTGACGGCGTGAGCGCCGATGCAGCCGTTCGGCGTCAACGATCCGTCGTACAAGCACGCCGACCACGGCCAAGGCGGACGAGAACAGGAGCGCGTAGACGACTGTGGCCTGTACGTCCTCGGGGATCCGGCTGTACCGATCGTTACTCGAGAGCACATAGGCGAGGAAGCCGCCGAGGCCGATCACGGGAAGGACGGCCACCGCCAATCGGCGTGTGACGAACCCGACGAGAAGCGCCGTCACGATCGCAGCCAAGATGACGTAGCCCTCGTTGTCGGTGAGCGTCACCGGGTCAGCCGGCCGGCTCCCAGAGCTCGAAGCGGTTGCCCTCGGGGTCGGTGGCCCAGCCGAACTTGCCGTACGGCTCCTCCTGGATCTCCTCGTCCACCGCCGCTCCGGCTACCCGCAGCTGAGCCAGCATCGCATCGAGATCCGGGACCCGGAAGTTGATCATCGTCTGCTGCCCGGTGCGGCCGAAGTACTCCGTGTCTTCGGCGAACGTCGAGAACACGGTCGGGCCTCCCTCCTGCAGCCAAGGTTCCTGGACGACAGGAAACGCGGGCAGGCCCAGGTTTTCCTGGTACCAGCGGGCGAGGCCTTCCGGGTCCATGGCTCGGAAAAAGAAGCCGCCGATACCTACGACCCGCTCGATGACGCGGAGGCTATTGGAATCGGGCGGCCCGATGGCGGTTCGAGCCGAACCGTCCGCGTGACGCTCGCGAATGCACCACAACGGCAGTAAGGAGGACCAGATGTCCCGCGTGACCGCAACCGAGCTGGACTACAGAGAGAGCGGCTGGATCGAGGTTTCACTCCTCTGGGATCGGGAGTCCGACGAGCTGATCGTCGCCGTCAGGGACAAGGCGACCGACGAGGGGTTCGAGATCACGGTCGAGAACAACGCTCGCGCGCTGGACGTCTTCCACCACCCCTACGCGTACGCGCCCGACTCGGCTGTTCCCTCTCCCAGCCAGACGTGGAAGCACGACACGGGTCGTGCTCCCACGAGGTTGTTGGGCCTCTAGCTCCGCCGCGGCCCTCGCTCTTGCCCTCGACTTCTCCGGCGACCGCTGAAGAGGCCGCGGAACATCCACGCCGTCTCCGTCGTTTACGTTCCAGACGGCATTGCGGCCCCTGTGTGCCGTTGTTCAAGGAGGACCTTGTGAAGCAGCATCCCAACATGCACCTCATCGACGTGCGGTGTTCATCATGCGGCGCGTCTTTCAGCATCCGCTCGACGGCGGAAGCGATCTCGATCGACGTCTGCTCGAACTGTCATCCCGCCTACACCGGGCGAGAGCGCACAGTCGCCAGAGGCGGGCGGATCGAGCGGTTCAATCGGCGGCGCGAACTCGCCGCTGCGTAAGCAGCGGCGCGCCCCGCCGCCGCCACCTCTAGGGCGGGAAGACCACGTCAATTCACGTGCGGAGGCGCTGCACGTGTCTAGCTCGGGCTTCCCGGGCCGATCCGCTCGATCACCTCGTAGATCCCGTCCGCGCCGATCGACTCGATGTACGGAGCCATCGCCTCCTGCCGAGCGCGTTCGGCCTCCGGGTCCATGCCCTGTCTGATCTGGTCGAGCTCGCCCTCGAAGAGGCCGAAGGCGATGATCTCGTCCGGATCCTTCAGGTTCCGGAGGATGTACGCCTGAACGCCCTCGGGCATCTCCTCGTCGTCGCCGCCCCAGGCCTTCCGCCAGTCGTCGTAGGTGCCCGGCTTCAGCTTGCGCACGGTCAGAGCCGAGTACATCGCCATCGATTTCCTCCTTCTCGAGACATCGGCGCGAACGCTAGACGCCCAGCATGGCGCCGTCCGGGCGAACCGGTCAGCCGAGGACGTTGACGGCCCGCGCGGCGACGAGCAGCACGACGGCGATCGAGATGATCGAGTCCACCGCCATCGACGCCTTCGCCGGACGCGACAGCGGCATCGCGTCGGTCGGGCTGAACGCGATCCCGTTCGTGAGCGCGACGTAGACGTAGTCCTCGAGCCTCGGGTACCAGCCCGGCGAGGAACGCTCGGGCGTCGCGTCCTGCGGGAAGAGGAAGTCGGGCGTGGCGCGACCTTTCATGGCGCGCTCGACCGGCCCGCCGCCGTCGAGCATCCAGAAGGTGAGCCCGAAGACCACGAGGTTCGTCAGCCAGACCGCGCCGCCGCTGACCAGGAGCTGCGCCCCCGAGAGGTCGGCGCTCTTCTCGGTCAGCAGCGCCGCGATCATGACGAACAGCCCGGCGAGGTTCCCGACGATGACCGCCCCGACGAGCAGCCAGAGAAGGCGCCGGCTGCGGCGGTGGTCAGAAACCCGGCTGTCCGCGATCAGCCCGCCGATCAAGAGCGCCTCGGGGACGCAGAGGATCAGCCAGACCCAGCCGCGAAGGCCCAGGAGCTCCCAGTCGGCGCGCAAGCTCACCACTGCCAGGAGGACGAGGAGCGCGAGGGCCACGGCGACGAAGACGGTCGCCTCGACGCGTGCTTCTCTGCGCGCCTCCAGCAGCTCCGCGTTCGGCGGGCTCTCGGTCAACGCTCTCGCCTGAGACCCGCGCCCAGCACGGCGCCGAGCAGAAGCCCGGCGATCAGGAGCTGGGCCGTTGCCGAAATTCCGCCCGGCCGATGGAGTCCGGGAATGCGATGGCTGGGGAAGAGCTTGCGCCCGCCGGGACGGGGCAGCCTGACGACGTGCTCGACGTCGGGCGCCGCCGCCGCGACCGCGCCCACGGTCGCGGCGTCGAGCGGGCCCCGCACGACGCCAAGTGCGAGGACGCCGAGCACGCCGCTGGCGATCTCGAATCGCCGCGAGCCGATGTCCTGGTGCGGCACACGGTCGCCGGCGGCGTGGAGCGCGAGCCCGAGCACCGCAGCGCCGATCCGCGAGCGGACGGCTGCGCCACCCGCTGCCCCTGTGGCAACGTGCATGGCGACGATCATGAGCGGTATCAAAGCCAAGCTGGTCGGCATCAACCACGTCGCACTCGAGGTCGGGGACGTCGAGGAGGCGCTCGAGTTCTACGGCCGGATCTTCGAGCTCACGCTGCGCGGCCGGGCCGGGCGGATGGCGTTCATCGACATCGGCGACCAGTTCATCGCCCTCGCCGGGGGACGGCGGCAGTCGCCCGACGACCACCGCCACTTCGGGCTCGTCGTCGACGACAAGGAGGCGGCGCTCCAGGCGGCCCGCGAGGCGGGCGCCGACGTCCGTGGGAACGACTTCCGGGATCCCTGGGGCAACAACGTCCAGGTCGTGGGGTACGAGGACGTCCAGTTCACGAAAACGCCCGAGATCCTGGACGCGATGGGCTTCGACGGCCTCGAGAAGACCGAGCGGGCGCTGCAGGAGCTGCGCGACAAGGGTCTTGCCTGAGCCCGAGATCCGGCTGTACCGGCCGGAGGACGCCGAGCCGGCTGTGCCGCTCTTCCGCGCCCTGATTCCAGGCGAGGTGCAGACCGGGCCGGCGATCCGCCACTGGATCGAATCGCAGCCCGACCGCGCCGGAATGCGGGCGTGGACGGCCCTCGCGGGCAGCACGCTCGTCGGTTGGGCCAGTGCGCGACTGCGCTGGTCGATCGAAGCGGACGACGTGGCCGGCGGCTGGGTGGGCGTCCTCCCCGAGCATCGGCGGTCCGGCCTTGGCTCCCGCCTCTACGAGCTGGCCGAGAACCACGCAAGGTCGCTCGGCGCGCGGCGGTTCACGTCGTTCACGATGGAAGCCTCCGAGGACGGCCGCGCCTTCGCGCGACACCGCGGCTTCGAGGAAGGACGGCGCGAGCAGTACTGGGAGCTCGACGTCGCGGCGGCGGCGCTCCGGAATGCGCCGCCCCCGCCCGGCACGGAAGTCGTGCGCCTCCGCTCGCTCATTGACAGGAAGCGCGAGCTCTTCGAGCTCTACGACGCCGCCCATCGCGACATGCCCGGCGACGAAACCTGGGCGCTCGACTACGAGGAGTGGCTACCCGAGACGCTCGGCGATCCGACGCTCGATCTCGAGCTGAGCGCAGTCGTCCTCGTCGACTCACGCCCGGCGGCGTTCGCCTGGCTCAACGCCGACCGAGACGACGGCTGGGGCGAGAATGAGATGACTGGGACTCATCCCGAGTTTCGCCGGCGCGGGCTCGCCCGGCTCGCGAAGGAGCAGGCGATTCGCTGGGCGGCCGAAGCCGGGCTCCACACGCTGTTCACCTCGAACGACGCAATGAACGCGGACATGCTCGCGCTCAACGAGCACCTCGGCTACCGCGCAACGCACGTCGCGCTGGAGCTCGCGAAAGACCTCTAGACCGACGCCAGTCCGGGCCGCAGCGAGCCGAGCCGCGTCGCCACGACCTGATCGGCGGCGTCAACGCTCGCGGCATGCCCCGTGACCGCGGCGATGAAGTCGTCGCGCTCCAGCGCTCGCAGCTCGACGTCGGTCTTCGCCCGTACGGTTGCCGTGCGAGGCACGTCGCGCAGGAGGGCGATCTCGCCGAAGTACTCGCCGGGGCCCTCCTCGTTCATCACCCGGCCGTCCTTCACGACCTCCACCCGACCCCACGAGATGACGTAGAAGCGGTCGCCCGCCTCCCCCTCACGGAGGATCTCGCGGCCGGCCTCGACCTGCATCGGCAGCATCGCGCCGGCCAGCCCTTCGAGGATCGGCGGCGGCAGCGGGCGGAAGAACTCGATTCCACGCAGCAGTTCGAGCTCCCGCTCCGGGACCGGTGCGGCGCGGTCGAGCCCGCTCAGTCGGCGCCAGAGCAGCACGGCGAGGATCGGCAGGATCGAGCCGGTGACGATCAGCGCGCCTTCGATGCCGATCAGCTCGATCGCGACCGGAGCGAAGATCGAGCCGAGGCCGATCGTCCCCACCCACAGGCTCTGCACGGCGCCGAAGACCCGGCCCAGCACCTCGTCGGGAACCGCCCGCTGAAGCAGGGTGAACGCGGACACGTCCACGAGCGTGTTCCCCATGCCGACGATCGTCAGGAGCAGGAACGCCGGGATCGGCTCGGGCCAGAGCCCCATGATCGCGATCGGGAGACCCCAGAGCACGATCCCGACCATGAAGTCGGACGTCAGGCGCGCGCGGCCGACGAGCGCGATCGAGACGATCGCGCCGAGAACGCCGCCGATGCCGAGCGCCGAGGTCAGGTACCCGACGCCCTGGTCGCCGAGATCGAGGAGACGCAGCGCCGAGACGACGATCAGGACGTTCAGCGCTCCGGCGACGAAGGTCTGGGCGACGAGGAGGAGCACGAGCACGCGCAGGTCCGGCTCGCGCGCCACGGTGACGTAGCCGGCGCTGAACTCCCGAAGGATGTGTCGCCGCTCGGAGGGGCGTTCTGGGGCGGGCCGTGGAGAGACGCGGCTGACGAGGAGCGCCGAGTAGACGAATCCGATCGAGGCCGCGCCGAAGACGACGCTCGCGCTCGTCGCGGCCAGCAGGATCCCGCCGAGGGCGGGGCCGCCGAACACGCCGATGCTCTCGATCGTGCTCGACGCGACGTTCGCCGACGTCAGCTCGGCCGGCGATCGTGCCAGCGAGGGCAGGAGCGCCGCCTGCGCCGGCCGGATGGCCGAGAACGCGACCGCGACGAGACCCGCGAGCGCGTACACGACCGCCGGTGGGCCGTCCATCGCGATCGTCACGGCGGCCGCCCCGAGGAGCCCTGCGCGCGTGAGGTCGGCAATCACCATCACGCGCTCGCGCCGGAACCGGTCGGCGAGCATCGCCGTGAAGGGGCCGAAAATCGCCGGCGGCAGGAACCGGATCAGCCCGACGAGCCCGACGGCGGCGGCTCCGCCCTGCTCGTAGGCATACACGGCCAGCGCGATCCCGTACGCCCAGTGGCCGAGCACCGAGCCGGCCCAGGCGAGCTCGACCTTGCGAATGTCCGGGTTCCGGAAGACCTGGCCGAACGCGTGGAAAGACTCCCCCACCCGCTGCCGCAACGCGCCGATCACCGACGGAGCATCTAAGAAGTGATTGAGTTTTTCAATCCTCGGTGGGAAGATTTCGTCGGCGACCACCGTCTAGTGAGTCGGAACGGTCGACGACCCGAAAGGAGAAGCCAAGTGTCGGATCAGGAGCAGCACGACCTGCTCGAACAGCGTGACCAGCAGGACGACGACGCCGCCGACGTCGAGGGCCACGCATTCGACGCGAAGGATGCCCACGACGCCATGGATGCGACGGAAGAGCCGCCGGACGTCGAGGGGCATTCGTTCGACGCCATGGACGCCGCGGCCGCCTTCGATGCGCCGGCCGCCATGGACCAGCACGACGCCATGGACGCCATGGACCAACACGACTGACGTCGTGTTCCCTGGGGTTTGAGCGGGGCGGCAACAGCCGCCCCGCTGTCATTTGAAGAGCGTTTCCAGTGAGGCGAGCAGGTCCAATCCGGCCTTGCGCCTCGCGCCCTCGAGCGCGTCGAGCCGGCCGGCCAGCCGTGCGAGGGCGGCCTCGTCCGCGTCCCCTTGCTCGAGCACCGCTTTCGCGCGCCGCGCGCGGCGAAGGAGGTCGAGCGAGATCGCCGCCTGATTGGCGAAGAGGCCGAGGAGCTCCATCTCTTCCAGCGAGAAGCGCCCCTGCTCTGGCCGGTCGAGCACCTCGAGGACACCGACGGCGTCCTCGTCGTGAAGGAGCGGGACCGCCATCAGCCCCTTCGGCACGAAGCCGGTCGTCTCCGCCACGTCCTTGGCGAAACGCGGATCTTGCGTCACGTCCTCGAGCACGAGCGGCTGGCGAGTGACCAACACCCAGCCGGCGACGCCGGTGCTGGAGGGGATCCGCTGGCCGATCAGGGTGTCGGATCCCTCTCCGGCCACGGCCTCGAAGACGAGCTCATCCGTCTGCTCGTCGTAGAGGAAGACCGAGGAGGCGCGGGCCGTGAAGATCGCGCGGGCGACTTCGACGGTGGCATTGAGCAGCTGCCGGTGCGCATCCTCCGACGCCAGCACCCCGGCGGCGACTGCCGCCCTGAGCCTGTCGTCAGCCACCGGCGCCCTCGACGTTGGACGCCGTCAGATAGAGCGTGCTCTTCAGCTGGAACGGCGTCAGCTCGGGATGCTTGCCGAGGATGAGCGCGCAGATCCCGCTCATATGGGGCGTCGCGAAGCTGTTTCCTGTCGAGCGCGCCCTCGCGCCGTCCAGCCACGCGACCTCGACGTCGACGCCGCGCGCGAAGAACTCGACGGGCGGGTTCGGGTTGTAGAAGAACGTCAGCGGATCGGGCTCCTCGTGACTCCCGACGGAGATCACCGAGGAGAAGCGCCAGGGATAGCTCTCGACCGGCATGTTGTGCGCGGAGGCGACGAGCACGGCCCGCCGAAAGTAGGCCATGTCGGCGACCTCGTGCAGCATGCCGGCGAACTGGCTCTTCGTCGTCGAGAGGCTCATGTTGATGATCTCGAAGCCCTGCTCGACGGCCCAGCGGAGGCCCCCGAGCAGCGCTGTGCCGCTGCCGGTGAAGCCGGCGCCGAGGACGCGAACGCTGAAGAGCCGGCAGTCGGGCGCAATCGAGCGAACGATGCCGGCGCAGGCCGTGCCGTGGCCGCAGAGGTCGCCCTCGGCGTCCTCGACGATATCGACCTCGTCGTCCTCGCCGACCTCGACGGCGACCGCGCCGTCGAGCCCGCCGACCAGTGGATGATCACCGTCGACGCCGCTGTCGAGGATGCAGACGCGCACGCCGTCGCCCGTCGAGTCGCCCCACGCCCACTCCCGGGTGACCTGGCCGGGCCAGGCGGTCGGGAGCTCGAGACTTTCGACCGCGCCGGCGGGGAGACTCCAGGCCGGCAGCGAGCGCCGTGCAGGGTCTGACATGCCACCGATCCTACGCCGTTGGCTGGAGCGTGCTGCGCGCCGCCGCCGAAGCGACCTCGGCGACGGCCCGCGCACGCCGAACGCGCTCGTCGTCGGGCGCCACGACCAGGTTCACCGCGACCAGCTGCGCCGCCACCTGGGCGCCGGACGACGCGAGCTGGGCCGCCGCGACGGCATCGGCCCGACGGTCGAGCGTGCCGTGCTCCGCGGCTACTACCGCCAGAACGGCGACGTCTGCACCCGCGTCGGCGATCGCGAGCGGGACTTCGACTGCCCGCCCGAGAACCTGGCCGATCGCCATGTTCCGGACTTCCGGCTCGAGCGCGGTGGGGAGGTTGAGCGCAGCGAGCGCTTCCTCGTAGGCGTCGGCGTCGGCCTGCACGAGCGGAGCGGTCCGCCGACGAAGGCGCTCGGCCTGGGCCACGATCGCGTCACGACCGAGCCACGACGGCGAGCCCTTGGCCACCTTCGCGATCAGCGCAGCGGCCATCGTAACCGCGAGCGCGGCCGCCGAGCCTCCCGCCGGCGCAGGCTCCTCTGCCGCGAGCTGGTCGACAAACGTGCGCAGCGGCTGGTCGAACACATCCCCCATGGAGGCCACGGGGCGATTCTGCGCTACTTGTCGAGCTTGCGGCGGAGGATCTCGACGGTGTCGGCCTGGGCAGCGACCTCCGCCGCCTCGAGCGCGGCCTCTGGATTGGCCACGACCCGGCGACGGTACTCGTCGTCTGCCTCGGCACGCTCGACGATCCGTTGGAGACGCTCACGCGTCTGTGGGATCTCTTTGGCGGCGCGAACCCATGCGTCCGGGGCGGGAGGCAGTGCGTTCAAAAGCTCTCCGAGATGTTGTTCGTCATAGGCACTCATCGGACTTCCAAAGCTCATGACGCAGCAGCCTCCGGGTTTCTTCCCTCCAGCTCCAGGCGGAGCTTGGCGAGACACCGCGAGATCCTGCTCGCGATCGTGCCGGAGGGGAGCTCCAGCGCTTCTCCGATCACCCGGTAGCTCTCGTCACGGGCGAAAAAGCGGTCGAGGATGTCGCGGCAGTTGTCGGGGAGGAACGCGAGCGCTTCGTGCACGGTCAGCGCCTCGTCGAGCCTGGTGATCGTGTCGTCGACCTCGGTGGTCTCGACGTCCTCGTCGGGCTGCTCGTGCGCGGCCGCGCGCAGCCGGTCGATGCAGAGCCTGCGCGTCAGCTGGGCGAGCCACGGCCGGATCGCCTCGTCGTCGCGCAGCTTGTGCAGGTGCTCGTACGCACGGGCGAACACTTCCTGGAAGACGTCCTCCGCGTCGTGCTCCGGCAGCTTGAACGCCTGCACACAGATCGCGTAGACGTACCGGGAGAAGCGCTCGACGAGCTCGTTCCACGCCTCGTGATCGCCCTCGCGGCAGCGGGCGACCAGCTGAGCGTCGGTCAGCTCCACGCGCATCGACATGGCTTCAACGCTCTCTGGAGTCAAATCCCTTGCGACATCGGAATCCCGGACCGCGCCCTCGACAATACCTGTGTTCCGGGTCAGGACGCGAGCCGCGGCTCGAGGAAGAGCTGCCGCCAGGCCGTCCACCAGTCATCGGCCCGCGAGACAGCCGACTCCGGGCCGGTGACCTCGACGCCGCGTCTGCCCTGGTACTTCCCGACCTCGCTCGGGCTCATGAACTCGACCGCGATCTCGGTCGGTCGTCCAGGATCGTAGGGCCGCACCGCGTCGAGCGAGCGCAACGACTCGCGGGCGCCGGCCTCGATCAGCTCGCGGGCGCGCAGCGGCGCAACGTTGCGGGCGGAGTTACGCCCGATCCCGCGCTTGACCGCGACGGTCGTCAGCCCGTCGCCGAGGAGGCTCGTGGCCTCGCGGCAGGTCGCATCGTCCCCGGTGACGAGCAGGACGGGACAGTCCCAGGTCCCGCAGAGCGCCGCGTTGATCCCGGTCTCGCCGACCAGGACGCCGTTGAACCGGAGGCTCCGCCACTCCCGGCCGTGAACCGTGTGGGAGAGAACGCCGTCGGGCGTGCCCGCCATCGCGTGCATCCCGACGAGAAGGCACGCGTCGCAGCCGGCCTCGAGGAACTCGGTGTACTCCGTCCAGCTCGACTGGACGACGTACTCGCAGGCCGGGTCGAGCAGGTCCGGCATGAGCGAGTTGAAGCTGAACGCCTTGCCCGCGCCGTGGTGGTCCATGACGACGATCTCCTCTGCGCCCGCCTGCTTGGCGCCGCGGACGGCCGCGTTGATCTCCTCCGTGTAGAGCTTCCGTCCTTCCTCGTACAGGTCTTCCCCGGCGACCGTCTGCTGCGGGCGGACGATGCCGGCGACGCCCTCCATGTCGCTGATGATGTGAACTCGCATGCGGTTAGTTTCTCGCCGTGGACACCGGCCTGCGCGACAAGCGTGTGCTCGTCACCGGGGCGTCGGGCGGCATCGGCTCGGCCTGCGTGCGCGCGTTCCTCGCCGAGGGGGCGGACGTGGTCGCGCACTTCCACCGCGGACGAGAGCGGGCGGAGACCCTCGGCGTCGGCCGGCTGCTCCAGGCCGACCTGACCCGGGAGGACGAGGCCGACCGCTTGTTCGAGGACGCCGGCGACCTGGACGTGTGCGCCGCAGTCGCCGGCGTCTGGCCGCGTGACGACGTGCCCGTCTGGGAGCTCTCGTTGGAGCGCTGGGAACGCACGCTCCGCGAGAACCTGACGGCGACGTTCCTGACTGCGCGCGGGTTCCTGCGCGGAGTTGCCCGGCGCGGCCACGGCAGCCTCGTCCTTGTCGGCTCGACCGCCGGCGTCTTCGGCGAGGCCGGGCACGCCGACTACGCGGCGGCGAAGTCGGCGATCATCCGCGGGCTGCTCTTGAGCCTGAAGAACGAGGTCGTGCGGGCAGCACCTCACGCACGGGTGAACGCCGTTGCTCCCGGCTGGACGGCGTCACCGATGACCCGCCGCGAGATTGAGGATCCGGCGCTCGTCGAGCGCGTCACCCGGACGATGCCCCTCCGCAAGGTTGCGAGACCGGAGGATGTCGCCGCCCAGGTGGTCGTGCTCGCGTCGGACGAGCTCTCGGGCCACGTGACCGGGCAGGTGACCCTCGTTGCCGGCGGGATGGAAGGTCGAATCCTCCACGAAAAGCATCAGGCGGAGCCGCCGCCCGGCCCCGCCTGATCTGTCGAAGGGAGGGCCACATGGGTCACGGGGGGTGACCCGCCGCAGATGTCGCTCTCCGTTCAACCTTTTGGGCTTGCCGCGTCTGCCCAAGGTTTCCGCGACCTGCCCCGCCGCACCGGGCCCAGTCGCGTTGTCTCCCACTATGGCGCCCGGCCTCCACTTCACCCATCACCCGATCGGGGTTGACTGGGCTACTTGACCGGCGGCAGCGGCGGGTCGGGGTACGCGGGCCGTAGAGTGCAGTCGTGGCGAACCGCTTCGAGGACCGCCTGAGAACCGGCCCGATCATCGTCGGCGACGGCGGCATGGGCACGCTCATCTCCGGCGCCGTGCCGCGGCTTCGCTGCCCGGAAGAGGCGAACCTCCGCGCGCCCGAGACGGTCATCTCCCTCCACGTCAGCTTCATCAACGCCGGTGCCGACCTGATCGAGACGAACACGTTCGGTGCCAACCGGCGCAAGCTGGCGATGCATTTCCTGGAGGACGAGGTCGAGAACATCAACAGCACCGGCGTCAAGCTCGCTCGGGAGGCGCGCGAGATCTCCGGCCGCGACGTCTTCATCGCCGGGTCGATCGGCCCCCTCGGCGAGCTCAGCGACGTCTCGAACGAGTACCGCAGCCGGATCTTCAGCGAACAGGCCGCCGCCCTCGCGGCGCGGGGCATCGACCTGTTCATGGTCGAGACCTTCTTCGAGCTCGAGGAGCTGCTGGCCGCGATCGAGGCCGTGCGCGAGGTCTCGTCGCTCCCGATCGTGGCGATGCTCACCTTCGACGAGCAGGGCGAGACGCTCGGCGGCGTGACCGCAAAGGAAGGAGTCGATGCGCTCCGCGAGTCCGGGTTGGCCGCCGTCGGCGCCAACCACGGAGCCGGCATCCAAGCAGCGCTGACCGCGCTCAACGAGATGCACGCCACCGACGGCGACGTGGCGCTTGCGGCCATGCCCAACATCGGCCTGGCGAGCCTCGCCGGGAACCGCGTCGTCTTCCCGCACGCGACGCCCGAGTACTTCGCCGACTTCGCCGCGCATGCTCGCGACCTCGGCGCGAAGATCATCGGCGGCTGCTGCGGGACGACGCCGATGGAGATCGGCGCGATCGCGGCTGCTGTGACGGAGGAGCGTCAGGCTCGCTCGCCGCTCGTCGTCCAGGAGCGCGAGGTTGCGCTGTCGGTCGTCGAGCTGGCCGAGGAGACCGAGCTCTCGCGGATGCTCGCCGACGAGGAGTGGGTCGTCTCCGTCCAGCTCGACCCGCCGCTGGGAGGGAACCACCGCGGCATGCTCGAGGTCGCCCGGGGGTTGAGGCAGGGCGGCGCGAACCTCGTCGACATCAACGACAACGCAACGGCCCGCGCCGGAATGAGCGCGCTCATGCTCTCGGTCGCCATCCAGCGGACCTCGGGGCTCGAGACGATCCCTCACCTGACGACGCGCGACTCCAGCATCCTCGGGCTCGAGTCGATGCTGCTCGGCGCGCACGCGGAGGGTATCCGCAACGTGCTCGCGGTCACGGGTGATCCGCCCGAGGTCGGCGACTACCCGGGCTCGCGGGGCGTGTACGAGGTCGACTCGATCGGGCTCGTGCAGCTGATGTCGCAGCTGAACCGCGGCGAGGACTACAACGGCCGTGCGATCGACGCCGCCACGTCGTTCCACATCGGCGTGGCCGTGAACCCCTCGGCCGACGACCTCGACCTGGAGCTGGAGCGCTATCGCCGCAAGATCGACGCGGGCGCGCACTACGCGATGACCCAGATCGTCTTCGACCTCGGCTACCTCGACCGCTTCCTCGACCGGCTGGGCGGCGAGTCCCCGATCCCGGTTCTCGTTGGCATCTTCCCCGTCTGGAGCCACGCGCTCGCGCTGCGGCTGCACAACGAGGTTCCGGGAATCATCGTCCCGGACAGCGTCCAGGAGGCGCTGCGGGAAGCCGGCCCCGACGGCACGCGAGTGGGGATGGAGATCGCCCGCGAGCTGATCGAGGCGTCGCGCGAGCGCGCCGCCGGCGTCTACCTCGTCGCGCCGTTCAAGCGACCGCTGGGCGTGCTCGACCTGCTAGCGCACGCAGTCGCCGGTTGAAACCGGCCCGCCGCGGGCGCGTCCGATCGCGTCGCTGACGACATCGGGCGGGATCGCGTAGCCGGCGCCGCCCTCGAGGCGCGACGCGAACACCGTGCCGACGACTCGCCCAGCGGAGTCGATCACGGGCCCGCCCGAGTTCCCCCGGCGCACGTCGCCGCTCAGGCTCGTGATCCGCCGCGAGACGGGGCCGCGTCCGTACGCATCCTCGCTGAGCACGGTGACGGTCTGGCCGATGCGCCCAGGCCGGGCGGCGAGGGGACCATTCTCCGCGTAGCCGAGGATCGCCACCGGGCTCCCAGGACGCGGGTCGGCCTGCTCGAGCGCAGGCGCGTCGAGATCGCCGCCGACGCGCAGGATCGCGACGTCGTTCCGAGGATCGAAGGCGACGGCCTGGGCGCGCAGCGGCGGCGCCGACGGCGAGTCGACCACCGTGTCCTGCTGCCCGGCGACAACGTGGGCGTTCGTGACGACGAGGCCGTTGCCCGCGACCCAGCCAGACCCTGCAACGCCGAGGCCGCAGGCGCTCCCGAGGACGCGGACGACGCTCGGCGCAGCCTGCCGGACGCCCGCCTCGCGCAGGACCGAGGGATCGGGCGCAGCTTCCGGCGGCGCCGGGCCGGCGATCGACGGGAACGGATCGACTCGGGCGAGCGCGCGGAGCGCACGGCGAGGAGGCACGAGCTCGTTGAGCTCGCGCAGGACAGCCGACTGCTGAACCTGACGCCTGAGCTCCTCCTGGCCGGGGAGCTGCAGCGCGACGGCGGCGAAGATCCAGACGAGGGCGAGACCCGCCAGTGCGCCAAACGCGAGCCCGCCGCCGGAGTCGAGGGTCCGCAACGGTCCCGGCGGAATGCGCCGCCGGATCGCGGCCCCGATCGACGACCCGAAGAGCTCGAGCACGATCGCGAACACGGCGGCGCCGGTGAGCGCGACGAGCGGGGTGTAGGGCGACTCGGCGCCGTCGGGCAGCAGGTGCGGCGCGAGGCGGGCGCCGACGAACCCACCGGCGATCACCCCGGCGGCAGAGAGCGCGCTGATCGTGAACCCCTGCCACATCCCGAGCAGCGCGGTGAACGCGACAATCGCGAGAACGATCCAGTCGAGCCGGGTCAAGGGTGTTCGGTACGGTAGCCACCGCTGTGAACGGCGCCGAGCTCCAGGATTTCATCGACCGCTACAACCGGGCGTGGAACGACCATGACGTCGATGCGATCGTGGAGATGCACACGCCGGACTCCGTGTTCGAGAACCACACGACCGGGGATCTCAACGTCGGCCGTGAGGCGATCGGGACGGCGCTCCGCGGGATCTTCACGGTCTTCCCCGACCTTCGGTTCGAGACCCGCCGCGCCTACATCCGCGAGGACCTCGTCGTCCAGGAGTGGACGGCGCACGGCACCCACCTCGGCAAGATGAACCGGGCCGGCCTCGAGGTGGAGCCGACCGGCAAGTCGGTCGAGTACCGCGGCATGGACGTGATCCCGATCGAGGACGGCCTCGTCGCCCGCAAGGACGTGTACTCCGACGGCGTCACCCTCTTGCGCCAGCTTGGGCTGACCTCGATCTAACAGGGCACCGCGCTACATTGGGTACGTGGGCTGGCGCCCCTCGTACCTCGAGCTGAGCTTGGCGGAGATTCGCGCGCGGGCTGCCGAGGCACACGAGCTACTGGGGCCGCGCTGCGTCGTCTGTCCGCGCGGCTGCAAGGTCGACCGCCGCGAGGACGTCAAGGGCCTGTGCGCGATCGGCCGTGACGCCGTCGTCGCCTCGTACTTCGCTCACTTCGGCGAAGAGGACTGCCTGCGAGGCCGCCGCGGCTCGGGGACGATCTTCTTCAGCGGCTGCAACCTTCGCTGCGTGTTTTGCCTTCCGCCGGGGTCCCTGATCGCTACTGACACCGGACCGCGGCCGGTTGACGAGATCTTCGCGAGCGCAGTCGACCAGGTAGCGGTCGGTGACGGATACGCGCGCCGGGCCGTCGGCGTGCGCGTGCGAACGGTCACGGGCGAGCTGGCACCGGTCGCGAAGGCGTTTTGCCATCACTATCGCGGCGAGCTCGTTCGCATCAAGCCGCTAAGCGCTCCTGCGATCCGGCTAACGCCAAACCACCGAGTATTGGCAGTTGATCGAGCCGCTCCTGAGAAGCTCATAAAGGTCGCCGCCGGAGACCTCACCGCTGACCACTTCCTTGTCGTCCCCAAGCGGGTCGCAGCCGATGAGGCTGTCCTCTTGGACGTCCCCTTGATTCTCGCCTCACAGCCGGTGGGGGCAGCGCAGCGGCGGAAGCGGCGCGTCGATTCCGATCGGCTCGTCGAGGTGCTCCTGTCTGAGCAGCGGTCCAAGAACATCGGGGAGGAGCTGGGTTATCACCCCGCCTACGTTCGCACTCTGCGATCACGCCTCGCTCGTGGGCGGCTCGCGATTCCGCCCACATCACCGCGTACCGTGCAAGTCGAGGATGACCTCGTTCGGTTCGCGGGCGAGCACTGGCCGGGCATCCCTGCGAGCCTCAAGCTCGACTCGTCACTTGCGTGGCTGCTTGGAGTCTTCTGCGCCGAAGGCCACGTCAGAGTCGATTCTGGGCGGCCGAACTCCGCCAGACTCGTGTTCTCGTTCGGACTGCACGAGCATGAACTCGTTCGGCGCACCTCCGAACTTCTCGAGGAGATCTTCGGCGTCCGAACACAAGCAGTCGTTCGGCGTACGACCGTCACGGTCGAGGTCGGAAAGACTTCCGTCGCCCTTCTCTTCCGGGCGCTCTGCGGCACGGGTGCCGCGTCGAAGCGAGTCCCGCCGATGCTCTTCGGCGCACCGGAAGACTTGGCCCGCAGCTTTCTCGACGGTTACCTGGCCGGGGACGGAACGCGAACAGCGCGCTACCTGGTCGCTCAAACCGTCTCGGAGACCCTCGCCCACGGCTTGTACGAGCTCGGCCTGGGCTTCGACGTTCTTCCCAGCATCCACCGGTGGGATGCCGCGCCCGAAACGGAGATCGAGGGCCGACGCGTTCGCCAAGCGCCCCTCTGGTACGTCAAGTTCAAGCGAGATCGTTTCGAAGGCCGCCGGGGTGATAGGGAACGAGCGAAGTGGCGAGATGAAGGAACCCATTTCCTCGTCCCCATCCATCGCATGTCATATGAGCCGTACGAGGGACCGGTCTACAACCTCGAGGTCGACGATCCGACCCACTCGTACGTCGCATCCGCCGTTGCCGTCGCAAACTGCCAAAACCACGACATCTCCTGGGAGGTGCGCGGCGAGCGCGTGAGCCCTGTGCGGCTCGGCGCGATGATGCTCGAGCTCCAGGCGATCGGCTGCCACAACATCAACTGGGTGACGCCGGAGCACGTCGTGCCGCAGATCCTCGAGGCGCTGCCGCACGCGATTGCAGGCGGCCTGACCCTGCCGATCGTCTACAACACGAGCTCCTACGACAGCCTCGACAGCCTGCGGCTGATGGAGGGGATCGTCGACGTCTACATGCCCGACTTCAAGGTCTGGACGAGAGAGCGCGCCAGGCGCTACCTCAAGCGTCCGGACTACGCGGACGTCGCACGCGAGACGGCCAAGGAGATGCACCGCCAGGTTGGCGACCTCGTCGTCGACGAGAAGGGCATGGCACGCCGGGGCGTCATCCTCCGGCACCTGATCATGCCCGGGCAACTCGACGAGACGGCAGCGATTCTCCGGTTCGTCGCCGAGGAGCTCGGACAGGGCTGCTACGTCAACCTGATGGCGCAGTACTACGTCTCCGGCAAGGTCGGCCAGGACGGCCAGTACGAAGAGATCGCCCGCGGCATCCACCGCGAGGAGTACGAGCAGGCGCTGACCCTGGCGACCGAGCTGGGCCTGCGGCTCGACCCACGAAGCCGCGCGGACGGCCTCGCCCTAGCTGCCGCCAGCTAGCCAAAATCCGAACCGGCCGGGCTACACTGTCTGCGCACTCGGGGGCGTAGTTCAGTTGGTTAGAACGCCGGCCTGTCACGCCGGAGGTCGCGGGTTCGAGTCCCGTCGCTCCCGCTTCCGGAAGTGCCTGCAAATAGGCAGGTGGTGTTGTCTGATCGGACGCGAGAAATGGACTCGTGGCCCAAACCCGTGGCCCAAACGTTTGGAGGAAAAGCCCCGCAAATAGGGAGATTTGGCCGTGCGCTTATGCCCCGGTCGCACGAACACAATGAGGTCAAAGTGCTGAGCGCCCTCTTTCGCGCTACGGCTCGCGCGCAGCCGGCGGCCAGCGGCGGCGCTGACGAAGCGGGTCTCGGCCGTGTTGTGGCTGGTCCTTGCGATCACGGCCATCTCGTGCGGTCCATTCACGTCAGCGAGTCGAGGACGATCGACGCATACTCCGCCGGCGCCTCCTCCCACACGAAGTGGCCGGCATCGATGATCGCGAGGCGGCTGTCGGGCAGTCGCTCATCGAGGAACTCGGCGTTTGCGAGCGGGACGACGCGGTCGTGGCGGCCGTTGATGATCGTGACCGGCGTCGCGATCTCCGGTAGCAACTCGGCGAGCGCAGGAAGCTCCTCGGGATAGCGGCGCACGTAACGCATCGACTCGACGAAGCGGTCGCCGTCGTAACAGTCGAGATAGTCGGCTCGGATCTTGTCGGGGATCCCGCCGGCGATTGTGTCGGCGGCAGTGTTGACGATCGCGCGCGCGTCCATCCGACGGTACGTCTCGAGGTCCGGGTCGAGCACCCACGACCGCAGCGGCTCCCCGAGCTGAAGGGGAACGGCGGCTCCTCCGGTGCCGACGATCACGCTCGAGATCTTGTCGGGATTGGTAGCCGCCGCGAACAGCGCGGCCGCGGTACCGACGTCTGGCGCGACGATGTGCGGCTTGCCGAGCTCGGCGTCGTCGATGACGCGCACGAGGAAGTCGCCCATCGCGCGGGGCGACAGGAGGTCGTCCCTGCGCTCCGAGGCGCCGAAGCCAGGCAGGTCGATCGCCAAGAGGCGCGCGTGCTTGGCAAGCGTTGCCCACATCGGCGCGAATGCGTACAGGCTCTCCGGCCACGGGCTCGTCAGGAGCAGCGTCGCCTCCTGCGAGCCGTCCGTGTCTGCATACCGGATCTTCAGTGCGTCGATCATCCGGAACTGCGGCTGGATCGTCGCGGTCGCCGACGGGCTCATGGCCTCGCGGGTCGCCCGTTACCGCTGCTGGTCATCGCATGCCACCGACTTCGCGTACGGCAGTGGCGAACGCATCCGGAGCTTCCTGTGGGAGGTTGTGCCCGATGCCGCCTTCGATCGTGCGGTGCGAGTACGGTCCGGCGAACTTCGTCGCGTAGGCATCCGGTTCCGGGTGAGGTGCGCCGTTTCCGTCGCCCTCGAGCGTGATCGCGGGGACTGTGATGACAGGCCCTTCCGCGAGCCGCTCTTCGAGCGCGAGGTACTGCGGCTCGCCTTCGGCCAGGCCGAGACGCCAGCGGTAGTTGTGGATCACGACCGCTACATGGTCGGGATTGTCGAACGAGGCTGCACTGCGGTCGAAGGTCGCCTCGTCGAAGTCCCACTTCGGAGACGCGGTTCGCCAGATCAGCTTCGCGAACTCGCGCCGGTAGGTGTCGTAGCCGGCCCTGCCACGTTCGGTCGCGAAGTAGTACTGGTACCACCATTGCAGCTCGGCTTCGGGCGGCAACGGCAGCTTGCCGGCCGCTTGGCTGCCGATCAGGTAGCCGCTCACCGAGACCAGGCCGGTGCAGCGTTGCGGCCAGAGGGCGGCGACGATGTCGGCGCTCCGCGCTCCCCAGTCGAAGCCGGCGACGACGGCGCGTTCGATCCCGAGGGAGTCCATCAGGGCAATCACGTCGTGCGCGAGCGCCGCCTGCTCGCCGTTGCGGAACGTCTCGTCCGAAAGGAAGCGAGTCGTTCCGAAGCCACGCAGGAAGGGGACGATCACCCGATGACCGGCGGCAGTCAGCAGCCGGACGACGTCGGCGTAGCTGTGGATGTCGTACGGCCAGCCGTGCAGCAGGACGACCGCGGGTCCGTCTGCCGGCCCCCTGTCGACATATCCGACGTTCAGGGGACCGGCATTGATCTGGCTGACGTCCGCGAGCAGCGGCTTCGAAGCAGTCGCGACGGACACTTCACGCTCCAACGGGGACGGCCGTGACCGCGGCCACCGCTTCGAGGATCACATTCGTCACGGCTTCAGGTTGCGAGACCATGATCACGTGTGAGCCCTCGACCTCCGTGATCTTGGCGCCGGCACGCTCGGCCATCGAGCGCGTGACGTCGGTGCCGGCGGCCTTGTCTGCGGTGGCGACGACGGCCCATGACGGGAGGTGCTTCCACGCGGGCGGGCCGTTCGGCTCGCCGAACGCCGCGTCGGCGACGGGCCGCTGGGTGGCTGCGATTAGCCTGGCCTGCTTGTCGGAGAGGTCGCCCGCAAAGGCGTCGCGGGCCTTCGCTGGGTCGATGTGGAACTCCGTCGCCGATCCGCCGGCGGCGGTCGGGTACTGCCGGGGCACGAGCGCGCTGTTGAGGACGCTGTCTTTCGAGCCCGCCTCGACCGCCCCTAGGGTCTCGCCCTCGTCGGGTGCGAACGCCGCCACGTAGACGAGGCCGACGACATTCGTTGCCTTGGTTGCCGCGTTCGTGATCACCGCGCCCCCGTACGAATGACCGACGGCGAGGACGGGCCCCTCGATCTGCGCGAGGACCGCGGCGAGGTAGGCGGAGTCGGCGGCGATCCCGCGCAGCGGGTTCGCCGGGGCGGTGACGGATACGCGCTTTGCCTGCAGTCGCTCGATCACTCCGTTCCAGCTCGACGCGTCGGCGAACGCGCCGTGCACGAGCACGACGGTCGGGAGGTCGGTGTTGGTTGTGTCAGACATGCATGCTCCTTTCGGCCGGTCAGCGCAGCGACCGGAACGCGGCCCGCAGCTCGGACGCGAACAGCTCCGGCTCCTCCCAAGCCGCAAAGTGACCGCCCTTGTCGACTTCGTGGAAGTAGATGACGTTCGGGTAGCTCGCCTCGACCCAGCTGCGTGGCGTCCGCCAGATCTCGCCCGGGAACGTCGTGAAGCCGAACGGGATCGCCGTCGGTGGCAGGGGCTGCTGGCTCGCGGCTGGGGCGTCCGGACCGTATGCCTCCCAGTACGACCGGGCCGCCGAGGCGCCCGTCCCCGTCAGCCAGTAAAAGGTGATGTTGTCGAGGACGTGGTCGCGGGTGAGATTGCCCGACGGCTGCCCCTCGAGGAAGGCGCGGGCGATCTTGTAGTAGCTGTCCGTGTCGTGGTCGATCATCCAGGCGGCCAGGGCGACCGGGGAGTCGAGCAGCGCGTAGCCGATCGTCTGCGGTCGGGTGGCCATCTCGACGAAGTAGCCGTTGCCCGACTGCCGGAAGGTGGCGATCTGTGCGGCCGCGGCGCGTTCCTCGTCGGTGTCGGTCGGCATCGGGCCGCCCAGCGCCGGCACCAGCAGGTTCGTGTGGATGCCGATCAGACCCTCGCGTGCTTGACGTCCCATCGCGTCGGTGACGCCAGCGCCCACGTCACCGCCCTGAGCCACGTAGCGGGTGTAGCCGAGTCGCTGCATGAGCTCGGCCCAAGCCCGTGCGGTCCGGCCCAGGTCCCAGCCGACCTCGCCCGGCTCCGCGGAGAGCCCGTACCCCGGCAGCGAGGGCAGCACGAGGTGGAAGGCATCCTCGGCGCTGCCGCCGTGAGCGGTCGGATCGGTCAGCGGGCCGACCGAGTCGATCATCTCCACGACGGAGCCGGGCCAGCCATGGGTCATGAGCAGCGGCAGCGCGTTCTCGTGCGCCGACCTGACGTGGACAAAGTGGATGTTCACGCCATCGATCTCGGTCGTGAACTGCGGCAAGGCGTTGAGCTTCGCCTCCGCCGTGCGCCAGTCGTAGTCGGTCTCCCAGTAGTGCGCGAGCTCCTGCAGTGCCGCGAGCTGCACGCCCTGCGAGCGATCGGTGACCAGCTCCCGGGAGGGCCACCGCGTCGCCGAGATGCGGCGGCTCAGCTCGGCGAGCGTTTCTTCGGGAGTGTCGACGTGGAAGGGACGGATGTCGGTGCCGATCTGGGCGGTGGTGCTCATTACGACCTCCATGCTTGGTAGCGGTTCCGGATGACCTCCTCTATGCCGCGGGGGCGAAGAAGTCGATAAGCAGTTGGTTGATGCGTTCCGGTTTGTCGTGATGCACCCAGTGCGACGCGTCGGACAAGCGCTCCACGCAGTCGAGGTTGGACACATCGTCTCCGTCTCGTCACGACCGGAATTCAGGTTGCGGTCGCGTCAATCGCTTGTTCGATCAGCTTCACGAAACGCGCCGCGTAGTGCGTGAGGCCGCCCACGTGGCTCGCGGCGGCGAACTCGACGGTCGTCGATCCAGCGCGCTGGGCCATGAACCGCTGCAGGGCAGGGTCGATGGCGCGGTCATGGCCCGAAACTGCGTACCACGAGGGAAGCGCGTGCCAGGCGGCTGGGCCGGATGGAGTGACGAAGAGGCCCAGGCTTGTGGGGCGCTGCTGGGCTGTGATCTCGGCGCCCAGCTTCGGATTCAAGTCCTGGGCGAAGTCCTCGGCGTAGAACTGCGGCTCGACGATGACCAAGGGGAGCGCCGGGGCGAGGACCAGATGGGCTAGGAACGCCCCTGGTGCGTAGCCGACGCTCAGGCTGTTGATCGTCTCACCGCTCTCTGGGACGTACGCCGCGGTGTAGACGAGTCCGCTGACGTCGCTGCGCCCGCTGGCGGCGTTGGTGATCACGAACCCGCCGTAGGAGTGTCCCACCAGGATCTTGTCTCCCGGGATCGAATCCAGCGTCGACCGCACGATCGCCACGTCGTCCGACACAGAAGACAGGCCGAGCGCCGGCGTCGCCGTCTGGTAGCCGTCCTTGTGCAGCGCGGCGGCCACTCCGTCCCATCCGGCAGGCGATGCGAAGGCGCCGTGCACGAGCACGATCGTCGGGCCCGACTCCGCCGCCCGGGCACTGGCGCTGGTGGAGAAAACGAAGAGCATCAAGACGGCCGCGATGAGCGTGCCGAACGCGAGCAGGCGGCCCCTGCGATCCACGGTGACGGTTTGGGTCAGACCGTTCATGACCTCCTCCTTCGACGAAGGACATATTCCTTGGTGGTTACGGGCACGCTCGACCAGTCTTTGGCGCCTATGCCGCCGGGACGAAGAAGTCGATGAGCAGTTGGTTGACGCGTTCAGCCGCGTCGTGATGCACCCAGTGCGACGCGTCGGGTAGGCGTTCCACGCGGTCGAGGTTGGGCACGTCGTCGCGCTCGGGTTCGGCGAGATCGGAGCCGAGGTAGGAATCGCGTTCCCCCCAGATCACCAGTGTCGGCGCCGAGATCGGGCGAAGCTTTGCTGCGGCTTCCTTCTGGGACTGTCTTACTGAGGCGCGGTAGTAGTTGATCATCCCGGCCGCTGCCCCTGGCTGCGACCACGCCTCTTCGTAGCGTTCGATTTCCTCCGGCGTGTAGGGCGGGTTCGCGTCCTCGAGGAAGTGTCGGAAGAAGTGCCAGTCCCTGAGGTGCACGACTTCCTCGGGCAGCCCCGGTGTCGCGAAGAAGAAGAAGTACCAGGACTTCCGAAGCTGACTCGGATGTTTCAGTCCCTGCGAGAGCCGCCGCGGATGGGCCGCGTTGAGGATGGCGAGTCGGTCGACCACCTCGGGGTGGTTCATCGCCACGGTCCAGGCGATGCTTCCGCCCCAGTCGTGACCGACCAAGAGCGCGGACTCGGCACCGAGTTGTTCAATGAGGCCGCGGATGTCGGCGGCGAGCAGATCGACGCCGTACTCCTTGAAGCCCTCCGGCTTCGATGAGAGGTTGTAGCCACGCGTGTCGGGGGCAACTACCCGAAAGCCCGCGGCCGCAAGTGGTTCGATCTGTAGCCGCCAGCCGAACCAGAACTCCGGGAAGCCGTGCAGCAGGACGAGCAGTGGCCCGTCGCCGGCCTCGACGTAATGCAAGTTCACGTCATCGCCGACGTCGGCATACCCCTCGCGAATCGCCAGCTGCGTACTCATGAGATCTCCTTTCTCGATCGAGACGACCCAAAGAACGCCCCCTTCCCGAGACAACAGGGGAAGGTGCACAGGATCCCGTTCATGGGGCTCGCCCGCGCCTGTGCACACCCTGGTGCGCACACTGGTCGCGTCGCGCGTCGTTTACTTGGCTGACGTGGAGCCCGTCGGCTCCGGAAGCTGTGCCCAGAGCTCTCTGCGGGACTGGATTCCGAGCTTCGCGTACACCTTGCGGAGGTGCCATTCGACGGTGCGCGAGCTGAGGAAGAGCTTTGTGCCGATCTCCGGATTCGACAGACCGTTGCGCGCGAGTCGGGCAATCTGCTCCTCTTGCGGTGTGAGCTCGTCCCGTGTCTCGGCTGTGCGCTTTCTCACCGTCTCGCCGGTCGCGATCAACTCGCGACGGGCGCGCTCAGCGAACGCCTCCATCCCGATTGCGGCAAACGTGTCGTGCGCGGTACGAAGCTGCTCGCGTGCGTCACTGCGTCGCCCCTCGCGCCGCAGCCACTCACCGTAGACGAGATGCGCGCGGGCGAGCTCAGGACGTAGGCCGGTCCGGCCGAACCGCTCGATGGCCTCGCGATAGAGGAGCTGCGCGTGCTCACCGTCGCTGAGTAGCGCTCTCGAGCGCGCCTCCGTAGCAAGCCCCCAGTCCGTCCCCGCCGGGTGTGTCATCTCCGCCAATCTGTCGAGCGCCTTGCGCGCAAGATCGGTCTCGCCCAGGCGTGCCGCCGCCTCGACGAGCTCGGGCAGCGCCCACATGTTCGGATATGGATCGATGTCGTCCGCGGTCACTTGACGCGCCGCAGCCACCGCTTCGTCGTAGCGGGCGAGGCCGTTGTAGAGGACAGAGGCGGCCCACTGCGCCACCCTGACCGCCAGCCCCTGCCCCCGGGAGGTGGCCTCTTCGATCGTGGCCGCGATCAGTGCGGAGGCTTCGGCCTCCCTGCCCTCCGCCGACACGAGCCTCAGCGTCGCGAAAGGAGGGAGCTGCATCCCGGTCGCCGCCGCGACGATGTCGCTCTCCGCAATGAGGAGTCGGGCGGCTGCCAGGTCTCCATTCCAGACCTTGTCTAGCGCCAAGGTCTGGAGATAGACCGGCAGCTCGGTCAGCGCGCCGGCGCCTCGAATGATCTCGGCCTGGCGCTCGCAGATCGCGATGGACCCGTCGGAGTCCCACGTCACCTGGCTGGCCATCGGGGCGATCCACCCCCACCGCAGAACGTCCTCCTCGGACATCCGTGCGACCGCGTCCGCGGCCCGCTGCAAGATCGGGATCGCGACGGCGCGTCCATCCGTATGCATCCGGGCGAGCCCTTCCAGCAGCAACCTCTTGCCCTCTTCGGTTCCCTCGGATGGAGGGAGGTCTTCGATAGCCAGGCAGATGTTGAGGAAGACGTCCTGCTCGCCGAGATACGCGGCGGACATCGCCGAGGCGTAGGCAGTGAGGTAGGCCTCGCGAGCGAGTTCGAGGTCGAGTGCTTCGAGTTGTCTAGCAGCGTCGAAGAGGAGCAACGCAGCATCAGTACTGCCGTAGCGGAGGACCATGGCTATGTGGCCGCGAAGCAGCGATGCCCGTGCGGCCTGGAACCCGCCGAGCGGGTACGAATCCGCCATCGCCAAGAGCCGCTGCGCCGTGTCGAGCTCGCCTGCCTGAAAGCTCAGCTCCGCTGCGGCGAGCGCACGCTGCGCTCGCTGACCTTCGTCGGCTGTCAGTCGGACCGCTCGCTGCAGAAACGCGGCCGCAGCGGCCATGCCTCCCCGCGCCTGCGCGCGGCCGGCGCATCGTTCGAGCTCTCGCGCAACCTCTTCGTCCGGGGCCGGGGCGGCCGCGGCCAGATGCCAAGCCCGGCGGTCCGGGTCGACATTCCGGTCTGTCGCCTCGGCCAGTGCGAGGTGCACGCTCCTGCGCTGATCGACCGGCGCGGATCGGTACACCGCGGAGCGAACGAGCGGATGACGGAACGTCACCGCCTCCTCGATCGTGAGCAGCCCGTCCGTGACGTCAGCCGCACTTCGCTCGATCCGGAGCCGCTCGGCTGCACGCCAGACGAGCAACGAATCGCCGACCGGCTCGGCGGCGGCGACGAGCAACAAGCGCCGCGCCGCGTCCGGAAGCGCCTCGACTCGCCGTTGGAAGCTCTCCTCGAGCCGCGTGGGCAACTCCCGCCGCGAAGCGTCGTGCAGACCGAACCCGCCGGCAAGCTGCTCCACTGACAACCCTCGCGGCAGCTCCAGAAGCGCGAGTGGATTCCCTCGCGTCTCGGCAACGATGCGATCCCGGATCTGCTCATCGAGCCGAGGAATCACAGCCGAGCGCAGAAGCGCGCGCGCATCGCCGTCGTGAAGCCCGAGAACCTGAAGCTCGGGAAACGCACGAAGATCCCCGACCGGCTCGCGCGCCGAAACAAGAAGCCCCACCGGCTCCGCCAGCAGCCGCCGCCCAACGAACGCAAGCGTCTGAGCCGACACCTGGTCCAGCCACTGTGCATCGTCGACCAAGCACAAGAGCGGACGCTGCTCGGCCGCTCCCGAAAGCAGCGTCAACACCGCCAATCCCACAAGGAAGCGATCCGGCGCCGACCCTCCTCTCCGGCCGAACGCAACCTCGAGCGCCTCACGCTGCGGCGCGGGCAACCGCTCCACGGCCTCGAGCAGCGGCACACACAGCTGATGCAGGGACGCATATGCGAGCTCCATCTCCGACTCGACTCCTGCGACCCGGAGGAGCCACATGTCCGATGCCGAGCTGACCGCGTATTCCAGAAGCGCCGTCTTTCCGATCCCGGCCTCACCGTGTATCAGCAGCGTCCGGCTCTCGCCGGCCCGCACCGCGGCGATCACGTCATCGAGAAGAGCGCACTCCGACGCACGCCCGCGCAGGCTCTCCGGCTCGTCAACCGGATCGGCAGTCGTCATCTGGCCATTGATCCTAATCCGACCCGCATGGGTTGACTTGTACGCCGCCCCGGGTGCCGACCAGGGCATTCGCGGGCGCGACCAGTCCTCCAGACGGTGACGCTTCGAGACGACTCGAACGGAGCCTGGATGGTCGAGGTTGGAAGGTACGACACGCGCACAGAGGCAGAGCTCGCCCGTGGGGCGCTCGCGGCAGCAGGAATCCCCTGCGTGCTCGCCCCCGACGAGGCAGCTCGCACTTTCTCGGCCGATCTCTCGGGCGGCGCGCGACTATTCGTCGCCGAATCGGACGCCCATGGCGCGGCGGAGATCCTGAGGCAGCACGCGCTCCGATGAGCACCGATGCGGGCGCCCAGGGGAACGACCGGAGATGCGCCAGGGTCTTCACTGGCGCGACAGGCCCGCGAACTGGCGACGTGGACAGCCAGTCGAATGACCACAGAAGCCGCCCGAAGTTCGAGCCCGCCGCCGTCCACTGGCTCGCCCGCTTGCCCTCGAAGACTCGCGCTACCCGCGGCGCTGCTGTCAATCCCACTGGGCATCGGCTCTACCTCGCCCTCTACCAGGCGGCCAGCGGCAACACGACCGACGCTGTCGTCACCCCCTGGCAGTGGCTCGCACTGATCCCAGTCGCCACGCTTCTGCTCGTCGTCGCGGCGACCGGCCTGCCGCGCGCCTCGCAACCCGAATCCGCACAGCCGACGCGCTGCGCTTCGACTGACATGCGCGACTCGCAGCAAGGTCTTCGACAGCCGAGCGGCCCACTCGCGTCCCCGAAGCGGCTTGGCATCACCGCGACGAACGATCGAGCGCGTCTGGCCAATCACGTAGCGCTGGCGAGGTCTCGCGACTCGGCCGTCGTTGTCTCTGAAGGCAAGATTTCGTGGCCCACTCGTGGCCCAAACGTAGGTCAGACGATCGGCTCAACCATGCGGAGCGGAGTCCGCCTTGGGATAAAAAGCGCCTGCAAATGAAGGCGTTCAGAGACGTTCGTCGTCGGGCGTCGTTGTGCCCGACTCGGCCTGTCACGCCGGAGGTCGCGGGTTCGAGTCCCGTCGCTCCCGTAAAAATCCCTGCAAATTGGCATGTTGTGTTGTCAGTCCAGACGCGAGAATCGGGCTGACTACACAAACGTGCGTTCGAGGCGGGTCGAAACGGCCCAAAACGGCGCGAAACCCGGATCCACGGTCACGATTTCAAGCCGTTTTCGGCCTCGTCGAAAACGACCGCGGACCCCGCGTTCGACTACACAGAATGGCCGGAGGTCACACCGGCGTGCTGGCCTCCGTTTGATGCTGCCGAGTGGAGACGTCGCTCCTCGGCTCAATTGTGATTGTCGAGGAAGGCGCCGCGTATTCGCGCCGAGGCGCAACTCAGAAGTCAACGTAGGAGTCGTACCGCCGCGTATTCGGTCGCTCTGAGGTGCGTACGACTGCCCACTGGTGGAGGTCGTCCGCGGCGGAGAGTGCTTCGAGTGTACAGCCGAGGTTCGTGAGGAAGAACGACGCAGCCTTGGCAACCCCAGGGAGCTGATAGTCGTCGAGGAGGACGACTCCGCCGGGACGCACGAGTCGTCCAAGGTAGAACAGGTCGAGGAAGACGCCGTCGAAGCGGTGGTTGCCGTCGACGAAGGCGAGGTCGAAGCTTCGGCCTTCGTTCAGCAGCCGCGGCAGGACGACCTGCGATTCCTCGCCGTAGTGCTCGACGAGCCCGCCGACGCGCGCCTCATCCAGGAACTGCAGTCCGCAGTCGGAGAATCTCGTCCGCTGGAACGGGTCGATGGCGACGTGTCGAGCGGTCTCGTCGGCGCCCATGAGCAGGCCCTCGCAGATGAAGAGCGTCGAGATCGCGTACCCGAGGCCGACTTCGATCGTGCGAGTCGCGCCCTCACGCCGGACCCATTCGCGCAGAGCTTCTCCCGCGGCAGTGCCGGCGGCGACGGGGAAGAGCTCGTGAACGGTGCCGTCCGATCCGGCGACCGCTGACCCTTCGCGCACGAGCCGTTCGCGCGTGTCTCGTTCCTGTCGAAGCGCTGCCGCTTGGTCGCGCGCGCCGGCGGAGTTCTCATCTCGGTCGCGATCGCGAGGGACGAGGTCGCTCGCGACCAGGGAGAAGAAGACGGCGTCCAGACGACGTCCATCGCGACCTTCGGCATACGCTCGCAGGACGCCTTCGCGCTGGAACCCGGCGCGTTCGGCGACCCGCTGCGACGCGTCGTTTTCGCGCGTTGCCCACAGCTCGACGCGCGCGAAGCCGAGAGCGCGAATGCCCCACTCGGCGAGAAGCCGCACGGCGCGCGTCGCATAGCCCCGGCCGCGGGCCTCCGGAAGGAGCCAATAGCCGACGGCGGCAACGTCCGCGCGGCGCGGCTCGAGCAGCGCGCCGCCGACCGAACCGCCTCCGCCCGGGCAGATCGCGAACGCGGCACCACTCCCCTCCTCCCACCGTCGCCGGTGGAATGCGAGCGCGTCCCCGGCAGGGGCAGACCCAAACGCCCTACCAACGTCGGGATCGTTCGCACCTCGCTCGAGCATTGCGAGATCGCGCTCGTCGAACGGCCCCAGCACGACCGCGTCGTCAGCAAGCGGCGGCTCCGGTGGTGCGATCAGGCCGACCTCGACCGCTCCGCCGTCGCTGTCAGGCCGTGGATGAAGTCGTGGACAAGCTGGTTGAACTCTTGCGGCTGATCGAGATGCGCCAAGTGAGCGGCGGCCTGAAGCTCAACCCGACGCGCATTCGCCACCCGCCGCTCCAGGAGTTCGGCCACGGCATCGTTGTCAGGATCGTCGTGCGCCGTTGAGACAACGAGCAGCGGCTGGCTGATCTCTTCGAGCCGCTCAATCGCCGGCGGCTCGAGAGCCCTCATCAGCCCAGGATCAGTCTCAAAGATCGCGACGTTCTCGAGCACGATCGCTCGTACGCGCTCCTTCACTCGCCTATCCCTGGGCGCGAGAAACCGATCGGAAAGGATGGCCTCGACCACTGCTTCGCCGCCCGCGCTCTGGTAAGCCCTGAAGATCTTCGCGTTGCGTTCCTTGAAGGCAGGTGAATAAGCAAAGCCGCCGCTCTGATTCCGGGCGTAAATCAGAGTATCCACAAGTCGTAGTGGGACGTCACAGGACAGGTCCGTCTCATCAAGGGGGAAGGGATGCCGTCGCTAACCCTCATTGGCCAGCGTGGCGGAATCGCCGCCGTGACGCTTTTCGTTCTTGCACTTCTGATGCTGCCAAACGGAGGCGCCGCCTCGGCGGCTCACGGAGCTAGCGTTGTCAGCGGCCTTCCGATCGGCCAGCCGCTCGAGCCCGTGCGGATCGTGCCGGTTCCACTCGCCAGCACGCGTGTGCCGTGGTGGACGAAGGTCGCCGAACCGAACTGGGCCGCACCGCGTGGACGGCTGCTAACGATGGATCCGACCGCCTACGCGCGCTCAAAGGCGCTCGCGGCAGCAAGCGTCCGCCCTCGCACGTTCCGACCGGGAACTCAGGGTCGCGCGAGCTCATGGACGAGGCTTCGCCTTCACAGCCGAGCCGCTCAGGGTCGCGTAACAACTAAGCCGCGTGCGCGCAGGGGGCGGACCGGAAAGCTGCGTCTCTTAGGCTCGGCCACACTCCAGAAGTCCTTCGACGGCACCCGGCGAACGGTGGCTGGTGGCAACCCGCCCGACCCGCACGGGGCCGTTGGGACCGACTACTACACGGAAGTTACAAACCATCGCATCGAGGTCTATGACAAGGACACCAACGCGCTTCTGGTCTCGCAGTCGCTCGCGGGCTTCTTCAATTACACGACCCAGATCATCTTCGACCCGCGGGTTATCCGCGACAACACGAGTAACCGCTGGATTGTTGTCGCGATCGCGTTTCACGAGGGGCCACAAACCGGCGCGCCACAGCGACTCTTCATCGCTGTCTCGCAAACACAGGACGTCCTCGGACCCTTCCACTTCTACCAGATGAACGTCAATTTCAGCGGCGTTGACGACTTCGATTTCCCACAACTAGGCCATGGCTCGGGCGCCGTTCTCGTGACCGGCAACGTCGCCACGCGAAACGGTGCCTTCGCTTACAACGAGCTGCTTGCATTCCCGAAAGGAAACCTCTATGCGGGCCAGTTTGTGAACTCACTCGTATGGACAGGGCTCGGGCCTTCGACGGCGCCGCCCCTGGTTCTTGACGGCAACCCAAACAGCTACCTCATCTCTGCAGAAACCCATGAATTCGGGGCCCAGACGAGTTCGGAGCTGCTCTTCTATCGCGGAGACAACCTGAGTACACCGGGGCTAGCGCGGGTCACCAGGCTTCCGAACGTCTTCGTTGGTGAATACAGCATTCCCGCCGACGTGCCGGCCTGTGCAGCTGGAGAGACCTATGACTCAAGCGATGGCCGGTTCGTTAATGCGAGCACCCAATACGGGAACTCGCTCTGGAATACGCACACGAGCGGAATCTGGCCCACCAACGGCATCCCCACACCGAGGTTCTACGAGATTAACCTCACCACCGGCATTTCAGATCAGGCTGGCTGGTACTACGCATCGGCGACCTCGAACGACTGGAACACGTCAATCGCTGCCAACGCGAATGGCGACGCCTATGTCACTTGGAACTCGCTCGATAGTCCGCCCTGCTTTGAGCCGCAGATACGGTTCTCAAGTTGCGAAGGATCGGACCAGCCGCACATCATGAACGAGCAAGGCGTCTTGGCGGCGAGCGGTGCACGCTACAACCCAACGCCCGAGCAGGACGAGCGCTGGGGTGACTACTCCGCTGTCTCCCTCGATCCCTCCAACTACCCTGGATGCCCTCCGGGAAGGCGAGCGTGGATCGTGAACCAGTACACCCCTGGCCCAGGCCCAACCACAACCAACTGGGCTACGAGGATTGGACGTCTCGGATTCTGCTGACGCTTCGTGACCCGTGTGTTGCCCGCACCCTCATCGGCCCCAAGAAGAGGTGAGCGGTGCGGGCTCCGCCGCTTAGCGAAGCACGGTGCAACGACGATGTTCCTGCCTAACGCTTGGCTTGCAATCCACGTCCAAAGAGTTGTGAGGTACCTCCGAATCGTCGCGATTGCCGTATTCCTGGCAACGGCACCTGCTGCCGTTCCGGCGGTCGGTCAAGACATCGCTGGTACGTCCGACCTCTGGGCGGCATGGTCCCCCGTCGGCAACGAAATCGCATTTGTGCGGCACCAAGGAGGCAGCGGCAGCTCCGTCTATCTCGTGCGCTCTGATGGCAGTGGCCTTCGTCCGCTCTACGCCTCGCAGGGTGCTGCCCAAGGCCTCGTCTGGTCGCCAAACGGGCTGTTGATCGCGTTCGCTGAAGAGGTTCAGGTAGACGGACAGACACGGATGAGGATCCGGACGATTCGACTCCGTGACCGACGCGTAAGCAAACCGATATCTGGATACGCACCCAAGTGGTCACCGGACGGAAAGAAAATCGCCTTCGTCACCGCCGATCGCCTTGCGATCCTGACGCGGTCTACTGGCCGCATTCGCCCAGTGCCGCTGAAAGCGCCAACGAGCTTCGTACGCTCGCCGGCTTGGTCGCCTGACGGACGTCGCCTCGCAATCACAACCGGCGGAAACCGGGTCGCGCTCGTCTCCGTACGGGGCGGTGACCCGAAGATTCTTGGCCTTGGCCGAGCTCCGGCCTGGTCTCGCGACGGAAGATGGATCGCGGCAGCATGCATCGACAGCTCGCGCGTCACCTTCTTCGCTCCGGAACGTGCGAGCCGCGGGTGCGCCGACCATGCGATCCACAACACCGCGCATCAGCCACAATGGGCGCCCCGAGGCCAGCGCGTTGCGAAGGGGGCGGGTGATGGCGTCCTGCCCCACCACCGCGTCGAACATCTGCGGGCGCCACTTCCGCGCCAGGACCTGATACGTCATCCACTCACCAAGGAA
>Ga0081538_10000737_pt1 | contig 35715 bp, 41 predicted proteins | sample TabmetS5T2R1_FD_71022 | JGI IMG/M metagenome (GOLD analysis project Ga0081538, IMG submission 71022) | Tabebuia heterophylla rhizosphere microbial communities from the University of Puerto Rico - S5T2R1 | ecosystem: Host-associated > Plants > Roots > Rhizosphere ...
TGAGAAACAAAAGCAATTGCAACAAATCTAGAAGTGCTAGTAGAATCCAATAACCTAAGCTAAGCAAGCCTTTGAGTTGCCCTATTTTGCTTTGCCAACAAAATATCATATAGACCCTACCTACCATCTTGAGCATCTATGGAAATAATTGAAAAGTTGAGACATCTGAGCACCATAGGCTCTATAGTAGTAATGCACGACTTTTTCGTTGACCGCATAATCCGGCTTGAGTCAAAGGAGAATCTTTTTGGCGCACTATCCGAAAAGGCAAAGGTTGGAGGTGGAAGCATCAGAGGCATCCCGACAACAGATGTTAAGGGTGGAAATGCTGTTAACATAGCGTACTCTCTTGCAAAGCTGGGCGCCAAAGTATCACTTTTTACTGTTGCTGACGAGAGGGGCTCCATCATGATAAGGCAATCATTTTCACAATTTGGTGACAAGGTTACACTCAGAATAGCTAGTGGAAGGGCAGGTCTCACTACATGTTTTGAATTCCCTCATCAAGAAACACGTGTAAACGTAATGGTGAGCGACATTGGAGACAATCAAAGTTTCGGTCCTGAGAGGATAAACTCGGAAGCAGACAGGACAATACTAAAGCATGCTGACGGTGTGATGGTAGTCAACTGGGCCACTAACATTAACGGAACTGAGTTGGCAGAATTTTCTTTCAAGAATTCCCCTAGCGCTTTCCATTTTCTTGATCCTGCTGACATTGAGACGAGGAAGCATGACTTTCGCAACTCACTTGCCAAGCTTTCAGGCGTGACTGACTGCCTCAGCATAAACGAAAATGAGTGCAACTCACTTGCCGATGTGCTTGGCTTTGGACACATACTTGGATCTGTTTGCAGTCCTGAAGAAGTCAAGGGAGCAGCGAAGAGAATCTCTGAAAATGTGGGTATTAGTACAGACCTTCATACAAAAATAGGCGCAGCTTGGTCAAATGGTAAAGAAAGTGCATTTGCACATGCAATAAAGGTAGATGCAAAGAGACTTACTGGTGCAGGAGACACTTGGGATGCGGCTGATATTATCGGTTATCTTGCAGGTCTGCATCCGCAGGAGCGATTGCTATTCGCCAATTGTTGTGCCTCACTCTATATAAGAGATCCAAATGGTGAACCTCCTTCTATGAACAAGGCTTTTGAAATGATTGAAAGGGTATCGTAGTCATATATCTCTTTTCATTTATCGTCACAGCAGGCAAATTCAAACAAAATGCTTGAAGTTCTTCGAGGATTATTAAATTATCATTTAACCCAATAGGATCATGATGATAGAAGCTGAAGATTCAATGAAGGTGCTAGATACAATTGCTAAGAACCTTATGGGAGTCGCAAACAACAGGTCCAACTTTGAGCGACTGCCGGATACCTTTTGGGGATATTATGCAAGAGGTCACGATGGCAAGGGCAGGTTCGGGGTTATTGTTGTATATTCAGAGAATGGCAACGACATAGACGAGTTGATCAAGATGTATGAGCAATGGGTTGCCAAGAACAAAACTAGATAACCTGCTCAATTATCCAATCACGGAATTTAGATATCGCAAAATCCTCAGATTGCTTGACAAATGCAGGATCCCTAACCTGCCATTGATCCTGCGGAATGCCGTCGAAGAACTCTTGCATGCATAAAATAAAACGGAAGCGCAGGTTGCGCGCATTTTCGTCAATACCGTAGCGGTAAAGGATCTGGGCTATTTTACCAAAGGCTTGGTCGTAGTTTCTCTTAAATGCAGGCATCTCAAAGGTTTCAATCAGTATTGCAGAAACTGCATTAACGTCATCGCGTAGCGTTATTATCATATATATTCTTACTTTCAAGAGGTGTCGTCTTTTTTCCAGTATAAAAGTCATCTATGACATCTTCAATGTCGGATAGTTTCGATTTGTTATCGATATCGTTGTGTTATCCTCGGAAAAAAGCCTTGGAGTATGAAATAAACAGAATATTGATTCATTCTAAAAAAATAAAATAATGCAATAAAAAACAGTGCGGGGGGTGGGATTTGAACCCACGAACCCCTAAGGGATGAGGTATCCCAGTCAATTACAACATCTGAGCATCGCGTCCTCATCAAAAATTAGATGATGGTCTCACGCCGTTGACCGGGCTTGGCGACCCCCGCTCGCATAAGTTCGTTGTGCTATTTTTGCCTCACTAGAATAATATTGTTGTTGTTATTGCTGTTGCTGCCGTTTTTCTTCTTCCTATTCGATATTGATTGGCACGCCACCGCCGCTCTTGCTCTTGAGCTTAAAGGACACTTCAAGTATGCCATTCTTGTAATTGGATCTAGCTGTAGTTGCGTCTACAGCTTCCGGCAGATCAACTGTTTTGTGATAACGAGGCTGCCCCGTGATTGATTCAATAGTTAAGGAATTTTCGTTTGCTCTCACTCGTAAATCTTCTTTGTTAACACCGGGCACTTCAGCAACGACACGGAGTTCATCGGGCCCTTTTATGACGTCTACCAAGGGTTCGCGTTCTTCCTTGACCGTAAGGTTGCCTCCAAGAATGTTTGGAAAGGCGTCGATGTTGCCAAACTTACTCACCACTGGCTTGCCATCTGGACCGACTTTGACAGAATATCCATACACGATAGGGCCCATCTCACGAACGATAGAGCCATCATCCAGCTTCCGCTCCCTTATCAAATTTTTTGGAACCTGTTGCTCGACATTCTTGAAAGCCTCCTGCATCATCTTTTCAACATCCCGCATCATTTCATCGACATCAGGGAACCAAGATCCAAAACGCCTTCTCCTACCAAACCATTCATCAAACGGTGATGACATATGTGTAAAATCATATGAGGAATTGATATTTTAAAGTATTTCTTTGACTATTGGCTATCTAGTTCCTTATGAAGCTCTTTGAGAAGCGCTTTCTGCCTGTCTGTAAGATTGGTTGGAACTTTGACATTTATTCTCACGTTAAGATCACCTCTCCCAGCGCTGCCATAGCGTGGAAGTCCCTTTCCCTTTACTTGGAAGATAGCATTAGCCGATGTGCCTTGGGGAATCTTTATTTTCTCTGACCCTTCAAGCGTTGGTACACGGATATCAGTTCCAAGTGCAAGGTCGGTAAACTTTACATCAAGGTTGTAAAGCAAATGCCCGTCTGCAAGCCTTTCAAATTTGGGATGTGGTTTGATATGCAGTCGGACTATAAGGTCTCCAGCTATACCTGCCTCTGACGTTTCGCCCTCTCCTCGTAGCTGAAACGCCATGCCCTCTTCAACCCCTGGGGGGATTTCTAGCTTAATCTTTTTAACTTGTTTTGCTCTGCCGCTTCCTCGACAGTTGTTGCAGGGCCTGTCAATTATCTGACCTTGGCCTTGGCATGTCCTGCAAGGCTCCATCGTAACAATTGTCGAAAATCTATTTTGACTATATACGCGCCTAGTCTGACCCTGTCCGTCGCATACCGTACATTTGCGCAGCTTCGTTCCAGGAGCGGCTCCACTGCCACCACATTCCTTGCATCTGTCAAAACGTTCTACTTCAACTTCTTCCTTCTTGCCCTTGAGCACATCTTCAACTGTAAGTTCCATATCGTAGAGGATATCTCGGCCTCTTCGCCTGCCGCCACCACCTCCGAACCCAAAGTTGAAGATGTCGTCGCCGAAAAAGCCGCCGCCTCTCCGGCCAAATATTTGATCAAATATGTCGCGAATTCCTCCAAAGCCTGCATCGCGGAATATCTCTTCAAAATTGGCTTCGGACCCTCTGAACGCTTCCTCAGCACCTACATGGCCATAGACGTCGTAACGCTTACGCTTTTCGTCATCAGAGAGTACAGCGTACGCTTCAGATAACTCTTTGAATTTTTCTTCTGCACCTGCATCCTTATTTCTATCCGGATGATATTGCAATGCAAGCTTGCGGTATGCATTCTTAATTTCTTCCTTGCCTGCGTTCTTTTGAACTCCTAGAACCTCATAGTAATCCCGCTTGCTAGTCAATGCAGATTTTCATCCTCTATTATTGTAAGCAAGTATCTTTCAAATATTGTTATGGAGAGGGGTTTGGTCCAGCTGCACTTCCTGTTGGTTCAGCTGCACTTCCTGTTGGTCCAGCACCGGTAAACTCCGGGCCTGCTGTGCCAGCCTGTGTTGATGATGCCCCGGCGCTCTGATATGCCTGGGTGCTTATTTCTGCCAAGATATTCTTCAGGTCCTGAATCTTCGCCCTGATGTTTTCTATGTTATTGCTCGCAATAGCATCGCGAATTTCCTGCGTTACTTTATTCACTTTTTCTACATGGTCTGGACTTACCTTGTCCTTGAGATCCTGTTTAACAAGCTTGTCTGCAGCGTAAATGAGATTATCTGCTTCGTTTCTTATTTCTGCCTCTTCCTTTTTCTTTCTGTCTGCTTCAGCGAACTGCTCTGAATCTTTCTTTAGTCGTTCAATTTCATCCTTGGCCAACTTGTTGTTTGCGGTTATAGTGATCTTTGCTTCCTTTTGCGTAGCCAAGTCTTTGGCTGTGACATTTAATATGCCGTTTGCGTCGATGTCAAATGTGACCTCAATCTGGGGCACACCCCTTGGTGCAGGCGGAATACCGGATAGGTTAAACATTCCAAGCGATACACAGTCAGCAGCCATTGATCGCTCACCCTGTACAATATGTATTGTTACTGCAGTCTGATAGTCTGCAGCAGTGGTGAACACTTTGCTTTTCTTTGTTGGAATTGTGGTGTTGCGTTCAATCAAGGACTCCTTTATTCCACCCAACACCTCCACACCCAACGTAAGAGGGGTTACGTCCACAAGCAGGATATCGGTTGAAACGTCTCCTGCTATGACTGCACCTTGCACTGCAGCACCCATTGCTACTGCCTCCATTGGGTCAATACCACGTTCAGGTTCCTTGCTCATAACCGATTCTACAAATTGCCTCACCATGGGCATTCTTGTAGGGCCTCCAATTAGGATGATCTTGTCTACATCTGCAGGAGTCATCTTAGCATCCTGCAATGCCTGCATCATAGGCTGCCTGCAACGCTCAATTATCGGCCGAAGAAGTTCCTCAAGCTTCGCTCTTGTCAGCTGCAGTATTAGGTTCTTTGGTCCCGCGGACGGATCATATGCCAAGAAAGGCAGGTTGATCTCTGTAGTAACAACATTTGACAGCTCTATCTTGGCCTTCTCTGCGCCCTCCCTGATCCTCATCATTGCAGCCTTGTCATTTCTCACATCAAGACCAGATTGCTTACGGAATTCCTGTAGAATGTGTTCTACAAGTGCATTATCCATATCTGTGCCACCAAGCTGGGTGTCACCTGAGGTAGATCTGACTTGGAAAACACCGCCCCCCATCTCCATTATAGTAACATCAAGCGTTCCTCCTCCAAGGTCAAAGACCATTATCTTGAGGTCCTTGTTTGCCTTATCTAGCCCATATGCAAGCGATGCAGCAGTGGGCTCATTAATTATCCTCACTACTTGAAGACCTGCAATTTCTCCAGCGTCCTTGGTCGCCTGGCGTTGGTTATCATTGAAGTATGCAGGCACGGTAATGACTGCCCTATCGACCGTTTCTCCAAGAAACGCTTCTGAGTCTCTTTTGATCTTTTGCAAAATGAAGGATGATATCTGCTGCGGTGTGTATTCTTTGCCGTATACTCTAAATTTAAAATCGGTTCCCATTTTTCGCTTTGCAGCAATAACTGTTCCTTCAGGGTTTGAAATCATCTGTCTGCGAGCTGGCTCGCCCACTATGAGTTGCCCGTCTTTGGTAAATGCTACCACTGACGGGAATGCTTTGCCACCTATAGAGGTGCCTTCTGCTGCCTGGATTATTGTTGGCTTGCCGCCTACCATCACCGCAGCAGCCGAGTTACTAGTTCCAAGATCAATACCTATTATTTTCCCCATATTATCCGCCTCCTTGAATATCCATCTCTTTAGTGTCATTAACGCTATTTTTAACTATCTTTGAAATTTCAACAAGGCTTGGTCTTAGCACCCTGTCGTTCAGCATATAACCCTTTCTTATCTCAGCAGTCACTGTATTTTCTGCCAAATCATTCCGTTCAGAATATGCTATAGCATCGTGCACATTTGGGTCGAAAGGTGTCCCAATCGCCTCTATCTCTCTTACGCCTTCTGAGGTAAGGAGCGAGTCAATATTTTTTAGTATTCCTTCTAAACCTTCAATGACTACCTCTTTGTCCGACTTGCTCTGCTTAGCCATTGAGAGCGCTCGAATATAGTCGTCACGTATATTGAGAAACTTCAATAACAACTCTGCCTTGATCGATTCAGCCTTTGAGGCAAGCTGCTTTTCCATCTGCTTGCGGTAGTTGTCAAAATCAGCCATTAGATACCTCATCTTAGTGAGGCTACTCTCAGAGGACTCCTTTGCCCTTCTCAGCTCACTCTTGATTGATTCGAGCTCAGCTCTCAGTACCTCAACTTCTCCTCCTTCTTCTTTTTCAGGTTTGCCTTCTTGCTGTTCAGCAAGGATATTGCCTCTTTCATCATTCTCGACCAAAGTCAATCTCACCTTCTCTGCTCCAAAAAAAGAGCTCATCTAATAATTAGATATCGCTCGTAAGAATTATAGCCAATTTACTCATATGATCTGATGCTATGAACTTGGATGAAGAACTTGAGGCGATTAAGCATAAGAAGCTAGCCGAGTTGCAAAAAGAGGCCACCACAAAGGCAATGATGTCCTCTATTACAGAGCCAATTGTGCTCACAGATTCCAACTTTGCAAGCGAGGTTTCGAAATATCCCATTATGCTTGTAGATTTTTGGGCGCCATGGTGCGGTCCATGTAGAATGGTCTCACCCATGATTGAACAATTATCTCGAGAATATTCGGGCAAGGTAGCATTTGGCAAGGTAAACGTAGACGAGAATCAAAGAATAGCGGCTTCCTTTGGTATACAAAGCATTCCTACCCTGATGATATTCAAGGGTGGTAAGACAGTCGACGTAATGGTAGGCGCTTTACCAAAAGCCCAAATCGAAATGAAGATAAAACAACAATTATTGTCAAATAACGATTCGGGTTACAGGTAGGTAAGTAGAAATGAAAAAAGGTTGCACTTAGTTTATCCCTAAGTGCGGGAATGAAGCAACACTTATCCCCAGCTCGCCTTGGAGCTTTCTAATTTTGGTTGCATACTCACTCATTTTTGCGTTGTCGCCCTGTACCTTGGCGATCCTGTAACCCTTCCATGCCTTCCTCAGTGCACCCCAACTTTGACCTGGAGTAAAGTTCCCTTTTGATACAACTGTTTCGCGGACTGACATTATTGCTGTCATGCTGAGATAGATTCCTAGTGGGTACTTAGCATCGGTAGTCAACATTCTCAGGTTTTGTAGTGAAAACAGTTGGGTAGAGAGCTAATTATGAGATAGCAATAGCAAATTTTACCAGATTAACGGACAGAGCATAATGTTAGTATTGACGGTCCACATGTTGAGATTTTTATATACAATAAGTCATCCCTGCGATAGATCTATAAAATCACATTCCTTGCTTACAGTGTCAAGGATCGCAGCTGTTGCCTTGTAACCGAAGAACCACCCGTTAGCAGTTCCAGGATTAATAACCATCGTTTTTCCAACAATCTTATTATCTATCTTATGAGTATGCCCATAAACCACAACATTATATTTGCCTGATTGAATCAAAGCATCTCGTTTTCTAAAATCTGTTCCATGATAGACACCAATTAGTAGATCATCTTCTTCAATTTCACAGATCTCGCCTCTAAGCTCGCCACCTATTTTTTCAAAAGCGTCGGTAAGCCCTTTTTTGTCCACATCATTATTCCCCAATACACCGATCATTTTTAGCCCTGCAAACGCCTCTACCGCTTCGGGTGTAGTTATGTCGCCAGCATGTATTACATATTCTATTCTTTTCTCTCCAAATATCCGCACAGCACCTTCTATGGTCTTGAAATTGTCATGAGTGTCTGAAATTAGTCCGATCTTCACTTTCTTTTTCTAAAGATTAGAGTAGATATAATATAAAGCTAAGAACAGCATCATTGAGGGTCATACTAGAGAGTCGCAGGATAGGTTGAATGAAGGGAATTCCAATAGAAGGGGTTTTGAAACTTATATTTTGCTGTCTCAGTATGGAAGAGTACGCGGAATGTCTCTATAATGTATGTAAACCATAAGTAGTTTACAGAGAAATATGTCCCTTAATCACACAAATGAGGAATGTAAAAAGCTAAGTGACTCTCAAGACTTAAAAGGCAACAACAAGGAAAAGAGTATAGAAAAAAACAATGAAACAACAATAACAAAGACAGCCAAACCTAATACTTTTGATCTAACAAAATCGGATAACACACCAACTGAAATAATCGATATACTAGATGAGCCGGACGTTGCAGTATGGTCTAAGGGAATAATGAATAAGACCAATACCCCTGCCGACAAAGTTCAAGAATCTTCTCACATTAAATCGATATACACTCACATTGAATATAGTAAAGGAAAGACGGAGCAAAAACAAAGCCACTTGCAGCAACAAGTAGATCCAGCCAACAAAGAAGAGGTTGCAGAAGTGATAGACCCAGAGACGTCGCTGACCGATAAAGCAACAACCTTTGTTCAAAGAAGCAAAAAGGAAGCTTCATCCTAAGAGTATGAGCTTTTGTAGAATTAACTAATTGTACGATGTTTTATGCTCCCTAGATGTGCCTATACCTACTTATGCTACATAAAATTTGCTCACACTCTTCTCAATCGTGGGTATATTAATCTATAAAGAATTGTAAAATATATTATTGTCATGTCGCCTCATCCGTAATATGGCAGAGACTAAAAAGACAATAAAATTTCATGGCTTAGAGGTAGATAATGTAATTGTTAGGATTTCTGAGAGAGAGATAAACAACCCAGATAAGATGAAGATTGAAGATTTTGATGCAAGGAAGACTCCTCAGAGTTTTGAAACTGTAAATATTCAAGTTGTTTCAGACTTTGTTACAATTACATTTTACAAAAAAGAGTCTGACAATATAGTCATTCGTAGAGAACTAATTCCAACACATAGTGTGGAGCATATTTGGGTTAGCGACTTGCAACAATAATTTCGACTCGCATTTATTTTTTGAACTCTTGTTTTGCATTGCTTCCCTGATCATTATATACTACACAACTCTAATTCCTCTTCGAGTTATTAGATTCTCTTGGCTGCACCAAAATGGATCTCGTCCAATTATTTCTTACGTATGGATTTAAAATCAAAGGCTGAAAGGGCGAGTGCACGGAGGGAATATGAGTCCTCTTTCCCCCTCCTTGCTTAAGGATGGAGGCAAATGATACCATGCATTAAATGCGCGTAATGCAAAAAAAAGAAGATGAAGGAAATAGTGACTGTGAGGTTTCTAGGACAATGTTTACCAAGAAACCCAGGAGGCATAGCGTGTTATGCCTACATCATTAGAAATAAAGAAGGTCTTTTATTACATGAATCCTGCGGTCTTGCAGCTGACCCAAATTCTCCATCATCCACCAACAGCGTTGCTAATTATACCGCCTTGATAAAAGCCTTTGAATGGCTAATTAAGAATCGATATACAAAAGATATCATTAAAGTATTCGGGAATTCGAAACTTGTAATTTCTCACATTAACGATGGAGAACCTGTCATTAGCAGTAACAAGGACGCTATCTCAAAGAATGTTCTTCCGCTGTATACACGAGTAATGAAGATGAAGTCAAAGTTCTATTATGTATCATTTGAGCTGAATAGCGATTATGATAAAAGGCACATGGATGATAAAGAAATTGAAGAGCTATCTCTTTTAGCCTATATAGAAGAAAAAGCGAAAATACTCAGACAAAGGGGAAATGAACTTAATAGTAATAGCACCAGTAAAAACAGACCAGAACTTAAGCAAAAATTATTCTCTAGTGCTGCAGAATTAATGATGGCGACAGGGAATAATTAGCAGTGCAATGACCCACTTGTGAAAATGCTGGGAATAGTGCATAAACTCTTAGGATATTCATTTTTTGTAAAAGCAGTTCTCCTCATCGAAAATAACACTGTTCGCTATCAGTCTCTTTTCCTTTCTTAGCATTCATCTTCTCTAACTCATTTTGCAGTAAACCATGACTTAATAGGAGAACATAAAATGGAGATAGATCACTAACACCTCTCATACGCGATAGATGAATATGTTTGTACGATATTTCAACTTGACAGTAATACCGCTGCTTTTAGTCATTCTCACCTATATATTATGGATACCAGCATCTAAACCGCTCTCCTTATACCCTGAGCCAAGAATTGTGTCCTACATAGAAGAACCTTCGCGGCATGAATCCAGCAGTAATAATATAATCTCAACCTCCTTGTCTCAGAATAGCTCAACACTCTCATCGTCATCTTCTTTATCACAGGAGATAATTTGTAACGACACAGTAACAGTATTGGTGGGACCCACCTTAATAGATGGCACAGGAGAGCCCCCAAAACAAAATGCGGTCATAATTATCAATGGCAACGAAATAGTTGCAGTAACTAATCAAACTGAGTATCATAGTAAATATTATTCACTTATCAATAAGGAAACTACAAGAGAAAATATCTTAAATTTGACAGGTAAATATGTCATACCAGGTCTTTTTGATATGCATGCTCATGTGGCTGGAGTGAGAAAGAATTCATACAACCAGGATTTTTCAGAGAATGCACTTAAGATGCTCTTAGATTATGGAGTTACTACAATAAGAAGTCCTGCAGGTCCTACGAATCAATCAATAGCCCTAAAACACAATGTATCTGAAGGCATTATAGAAGGCCCTGAAATGTTCACTGCTGGAAGACTGCTTAATAGTCCGCAAATAGTAATACCGTTTGTAGAGAAGCAGATTAGTACTGAAGAACAAGCCCGAGAAGAGGTCCGTAATCAGGCTGCAGCGGGAGTGGATTATATCAAGCTATATGTCGGCTTATCTCCCAATTTGGTACAAGCGGCCATAGATGAAGCTCATAGCCAAGGGGTTGGAGTCATAGGACATCTGTACATGACAAGCTGGACTGATGCAGCAAATATGGGAATTGATGCCTTAACTCATGGAGTACCAGTCAATCCTTCCTTATTGCCATCAGGCGATAGCAGAGAGCAATTCCTCGAAAATGGCGGAGGTCCTTTCGACCATTTCTTGTGGCTTGATTTGTTAGATCTAGACAGTACTGAGATCAACGAAATGATAAATGCATTAGTGAAAAATAGTGTACCCGTAGATCCTACGTTGAGCATATATGAAACTATGCTAAAGGATGATGGATATGGTTTTTCGGACCCACAAAATCAGCTGCGTTGGGCTAAAGTGCTGCAATTAACAAAAATTATGCATGACAAAGGGGTACAGATTCTATCGGGTTCAGATATACCCAACTTTGGGCTAATTCCAGGAGCAAGTCTTCATAACGAACTGGAGCTATTAACAGAAGCTGGTATAATGCCATTAGAGGTAGTAGCGATTGCTACAAATAATGGTGCTGAGGCTCTCGGTATTGACAATAGAGTAGGCACAATAGAATCTGGAAAAGAAGCTGACGTAATCATTCTAACTTCTAATCCCATAGAAAATATAAACAATACAAAGGGCATTGAGGCAGTAATAGTTGATGGCAGATTCGTTGATATAAACACCCAGGAGTAATCACCTATTGTCTTCCTTCTTACCCTTCTAGTCTTCTTTCTCTAATTCTCCCCTATGGAAGAGATACTTATTATAAAATACTCTTGATCGCATTTACAGTTTAGGGACATAACAAAGCTTCTATGAATGTTGATAGAGATTGCACTTAGCCTTAACTAAAAGCAAGAAGGGAATTTGCTGTACTTAAGAACGTCTCCTTTTTGTCTCATCTATCTATATATCTACTTCCTGTCAAGCTGATGTATTCGTATGCCTTGACAGCGTTATCAAATGCATATTGTACCTGCTGGAACTGTTTTCTAAACTCAGATACATCCTTGGCTATCATAGCAGGCTCCTGCTTGTCTACCACAACACGCTTGATAAAATTAGCAATCTCTTTCATCTCGCCTTCCTTCATTCCGAGTCGCGTGGTCTCAGGTACTCCTATCCTAACGCCACTAGGGTGCATATAGTGTCTGCCGGCCTTGATGTCACCGGGCAGTAACTGTCGATTCAATATAATGCTAGCCTTCTCAAGTTGTTCTTCAATGGTGCCACCGTCTCCAAACTTACTAACATCTACTGCAATCTGATGTGATGCAGTATATCCATTCTTTTCTCCAAGTAGTCTAAAACCATAGCTTGCTAGTGCTTCTGCCAATGCCTTTGCATTCCTTATCACCTGTTTAGCATATGCTTTTCCAAATTCTAGTGATTCGGCCAGCGCAATGGCCTTACCCGCTACATGATGAAGATGGTGACTGCTAGTGTTACCAGGAAATATCGCCTTCTTGATGTTCTCAGCATGCTTTGCGTATGATACTATACAACCACCTTGGGGTCCCCAAAGTGTCTTATGCGAACTCATGGTAACCGAGTCAGCCCCCTCCCTTAGAGGGTCTTGAAACTCGCCCCCTGCAATCAGCCCAGCAACATGTGCCCCGTCATAATTGACGTACATGCCACAGTCATGCATAAACTCGGCCAATTCTTTAACAGGATGTGGAAACAAAAACAAACTACCACCAAACATCCCTAGCTTAGGAGCCTTACCATTACGTGCCATCTCCTGTATCTTTTTCTTTGTTGCATCCACGTCTATAGTCATCTCTTCCTTTGAAAAAGGATAATGCTCGATGTTGAGCCCATGTACCAGTCCAGCAGTGCCGGAATGTTCTTTCTTTCCATGTGAAATGTGGCCCCCTGATGGTATAGACGCAGCCATCATCCAGTCGCCAGGGTTTGAAAAAGCAGCATATATGGCAAGGTTTGCCACAACTCCTGATGTCGCTCGGCAGTCGGCAAATTCAGCCCTAAAGACCTTGCGTGCAAGGTCATTGCATATCAGCTCTACCTGGTCAATGTAGATGCAGCCCGCATACACCCGCTCACCTGGCCACCCCTCTGCATAACGATTTCCGAAATCACACATAAGAGCCTCCCTTACGGCAGGACTTGGAATATTCTCACTTGCTATAAGTGGGATTGAGGTGTTAAACCATTTATGGTGTTCACGCATAAAATGCAAAACATCATCGTAGGACTTTCTAGCACTCATTTCAAATTGATTGATCGAATTGGCTCTTTTAAGTTATCGATCCAAAAATCTATAGATCTTCCTTTTAGTCCCTCGATATCTATGCTGACCCAATGATGATCATATACTAAGACACTTCTACCTCGTCTATACAAGCAATATCATCCAGATGGCAATATTTAGTGTGCCTCCAGATATTCTATAGAATTTTGGACGGTATTGCGGCAAGGCGTTTCTTACTAAGGTTCAAAGAGAGGAAGAATTTGATCTCAAACCCATAAAATATACAAGAACGATATCTCTCTCACACATATGCATCCTCTCACGCAAGCCTACTGACTGCAAATGCCGAACCAAATGTTACGATGCTTCCAATCAATGTAACAAATCCGACAAGCGTCCAGTTAACATCCGGTAGATGTAGGACAGGTAAGTCTGCTATGCTAAGAAAATAGGTGCCAAAGGTCATCAAAAATATCCCAAGGACTATCAGCCCAACTATCTTGAACATCTATGCATCGTGGTATTGCGATGGAGCCATAAGAGTGAGCAAGCTTGAAAGATTTGATAAATTGAAATATCAAATCAACCTCGTATAGCAAAGCGATTGAAATGCGTCCAAGAGAAAAAGGGGTAGTAGTATTAGCCCGCCTTTGCATTTTTACAATATCTCGACTTCTTCTCTGAAAGCTGAGAAATGTGGGTTTAAGTATGTCTATTGCCACAAGACCCTTTAATTGAAATGCCTCGGATACCTTGAATGTCAGCCCTCCTACTACTGCTCTAAAACTGATATAGGAAGCAAGTTCGAAATCCTAAATGCTTATATAGCACTTATTATAAGTTATCTATCTAATCTTTAATAGTCTGGTACGTTATAAGAGATAGCGTGCGATACAGAAGCAGAACTGACATCATATCACAAATCCTTGAAGCCGCAACGGGAGGAGCAACAAAAACTAAGATTATGTACAGAGCATTCCTGTCATATGCTCAACTGAAGGAGTATCTTAATGTTCTCACTATTAATGGCCTACTTGACTATAATTCCTCAGAACAGGTTTTTAGAACGACCGAAAAAGGAGACAAATTTCTAAAATTATACACTCAGATCGGAGAAATTGCACCACCCGCCTTAGATGAGTCTATCCCAGCAAGAAGAAAATAAGGCACACACTAAAGAAGTCAGGCTATGTCTCCTAATTTTTCTTGTATTATTTGCATGAATTATATATCTCAAAGATTATTCCCTAATTGAGACCCGCATCAACAGTACAGTAAAAGCATAGCCTGCGGATAAAGCTCCGACTCGTAAGTAATTTTACGTTTCTTTTTCATGTTACCATATCATCTTCTTGTTTTAGTTCTTCTCTATCAATTTAGTTTTTGAAATCTAATTAGAGAGAAAGTTCCATTTATACCTCACTTTTGTTTAGAACCTATATCGTTGGCCAGTGACTTAACTACTTGGGTCCATGCGGTGCTGATGTTTGCCCTATTATAACCACCACCACCAAGCGCAATTATCCTGCCTTGGCAGTACTTGTGGGCCAACTCATGAATAGAGTCTGTAGCAAACATATGTGCTTTTGAAGTATATTGCAAATGCGTTATCGGATCACCTGAAAGCCCATCTGCTCCACATTGTAGTATTATCAATTCAGGCTTTACATCGTTTACAAATTGCTCGATCTTGCCAAATGCTTCTACGAATTCCCGATCACTGGCCCCTGGCTCGAGAGGAATGTTAAGCTTGGTGTTTGCTGCTGCACCTTTTCCTACCTCACTAGAGGACCCCGTACCTGGATAAAGGTAGCGCCCGTCTTCGTGAATGTCTGCAAAGAACAAAAGCGGATCATCTTCAAATTCGTAAAAGACACCGTCTCCATGGTGTGCGTCGATATCAATGTATGCTATCCGATTTATCCTATATTTTTCACGTGCAGTCATGATTGCAATACCAATGTCATTGAATATACAAAAACCGCCTGCAGAATCACGTCTGGCATGATGCAAGCCCCCTATTGGGTTGAAGGCATGATCTACTTTTCTATCACTCTTGTCTTTACCGTTCACTACCATATTAAGCGCAGCCAACGTCGATCCCACGACATAGAGTGAGGCTTCAAAAGCACCCTTAAATGCAGGTGTGTCACCCTTGTCGAGAAGTACACCTCCGTGTCTGGAGGCTACTTTAACCAATTCAACATACGAGGAGTCATGAAACAATGCTGCATCTTGGTATCCTGCCGTCACTGGCTCTTCCACTATGATATTGCCAACGCTTTCGCTCTGCAGCTTGTTCCAAAACGCGTAAAGCCGGTCAGTCCCAAATGGATGAGAGCCTCCAAAGCCATATCTTGCTAATGCCTCACCATAAAACACAGCTGTCTGACACATTTTTGTGCCTCTGAGCCAATAATGATAGCATCTCCAAATAAATATTCTCAACAATTGTTAATTCTTTGTCACTGTATGTTCACAGGGATTGTCAAAGGTATGGCTATGGTTACATCAACTACAAAGAGCAGAAGCGGAGCTGAGACCATCATCCGAGTCAGGCTGGGAAAGCTTGGTCTAGGCCTGAGGAAAGGCGACAGCGTCTGTATAAATGGCGCCTGCCTTACAGCTGCAAAGATATCAAAAGGCGAAGCTGAATTTGAAATGATATCTGAAACTATCCGACGAACGAACCTTGGTCGGACAAGACCAGGCGAAATGGTAAATGTCGAGAGATCTCTGAGAGTAGGCGATAGGCTCGAAGGTCATTTCGTTTTAGGCCATGTAGATGGCACGGGCATAATTGAGGATATTAGAAAGACTTCATCTGAAACGATCATTTGGATAAAGCTGGAAGGAGCTTTAATAAAATCAGTGGTATCAAAGGGCTCGATCGCCGTTGATGGCGTTAGCCTCACTCTTGTGAACGTCGAAGGTAATCGGGTCTCTGTCTCACTTATACCCCACACGTTGAAGGTAACAACCCTAGGCATGAAGCATATAGGTGACCGTGTTAACATTGAAACAGATGTTTTGGGTAAATACGTAATAACCAACTTGCCAAGCGATAGAACTTAAAAAATATTTAATCTTCCTCTCTGCATTATGTTCTGAATATGCCTATAGTAACAGTGGCGACATATAGTGGAAGAACTCAGACGGAAAAGGATCGATTGGCAGAAGCGATAACCGATGAGATTATAAAATTATGGAAGGTGCAGAAAAAGGATGTTATAATAGTCTTTCAAGAAGCAACCCATGGGAACTGGTATGCATCAGGTGTTCGTTTATAGCGTCGGCTGGATAGTCATTACCTACTGATAGTAATCTTTAGGAGGAATCTTGTCCTAGTTTGATTAGCTGACTTAATGCTACCAAAAGATTGGTAGCTACCAGAACTTTAGTAATCTTTTAATAAGCTTAGTCAAAAAAACTATTAGTTGTCCCTTGCAGAAGCAATAGCAGCACTCAAAGCTGGCAGATTTGTGCTTGTCCATGATGACAAAGCTCGTGAAAATGAAATCGATATGGTGGTCGCTGCGGAGCATATCAAGCCTTATCACATTGCGACTATGAGAAAAGACGCAGGAGGACTTGTGTGCCTTGCAGTCGCAAACGAGATCACAAGCAAGCTCGGGCTGGTCTATATGCATGACATCATAGCAGAGATGGGCAAGGTAAACCCTATCTTTTCAAAATTGACCGAGGGTAGAACCAGCTATGGGGATAAACCCTCATTTTCAATAGCAGTAAACCATCGCTCTACACATACAGGCATCACCGATCAGGATAGAGCACTTACAATAATGAAGATGGCAGAAGTTTGCAAGAACATTGACAATGGAGGCATAGAACAATTCGCCAGGGATTTCCGGGCACCAGGCCATGTGCCGATACTTATAGCGTCAAAGCGCCTTTTACACGACAGGATGGGCCACACCGAGTTGTGTGTCTATCTGACACAGCTAGCAGACATCAAACCCGCAGTAGCCATTTGTGAAATGATGGACTCGATGACGCACAGGGCGCTCTCTATAGAAGCGGGAGAAAAATATGCTGCAAGATTTGGCATCCCTCTAATTGATGCAAGCGAGCTCAAAGCTAATGCCAGGGTGGCATAACCAACAATTGATTTATCTTGCGATAGTAGTTTCGGAATTTAACAGCGAAGTAACTTTCAAGATGTTAGAGGGTGCTAGAGATCATGCAGCCACAGTAAATGCTAAGGTAAACTACATCATGTATGTGCCTGGCACCTTCGATATGCCCCTTGCCGTCGACGGATTGTTGAAAAAGAAAAATGTAGATGCCGTAGTCACGCTAGGTGCTGTGATAAAAGGGGATACTAGACATGACGACATTGTAGCTGAAAATGCAGCGCGACTGATAGCTGATCTATCCCTAAAGTATGGTAAGCCAGTCACACTTGGTGTAGCTGGGCCTGGCATGACAATAGAGCAAGCAAGAGCACGAGCAAAGCTAGTACCTGCCAGAGCGGTCAATGCGGCGGTAAATATGGTTTTGCGATTAAGAAAGCTACAAAAGACAGCCAGCGGAGGGATTGTGATAATAAATGATACAGCTGACAATAATTAGAATTGAAGGATACGGGCCGTGGACTCTCACTCTTGGAAGTGACAGAGAAGCACAGCTTCAGATGCTTCAGGCAAGGATCTATCATGATGTACAAAGACTATTCTCAGAAAGGGACGGCATTGTTTTCTTCAACAGATTCGATGAATACTTTGCAATAACAAACGGTATTGATGCAGACGATCATCTACGTATAAAGAATGAGCTTGCAAGTCTGTACGACAATATGTCAATGTCTATGACAATTGGCGCTGGAAAGAACGCATTTGAAGCGAACCTTAATGCTTACCACACAAGAAAAGAGGGGAGGAAGATGCTCGACGACGACAACTCCAAGATATTTGGCAGTATCAATTCTCATGCAGATATAGCACAAATAATGCATATCGATATAGACAGTTCAGCTAAGGTTGGCAATTGGCTATCACCTTATGAACTGACGGCATTCGTTATGAAGATCTATAGCAGGATTGCAGAAGACTTCCTCAAGCACAATTCGCTTGCATTCTTCCTCGGAGGTGACAATATCATGGTAATTTCTAATGGCATGACAAAAGAGCAAGCTGACGAAGTGTTAAAGAAGGTGACAGCCGACAATGATATTAAACTTAACTGTGGCATAGGGATCGGTAAGACAGGCAGGAAGGCAGCAGAAGCTGCGACTAAAGCGCTTGACACAATCAGAGATCTGCGAGAAACAGGTAAAATACAATCAATTTACGAGATACAATGTCCTTAGCATTAACAGATGTCAGCCTGCTTTTGGGTAGAGAGCTTGAACATGTTGATAAGGGATACATTGAGATTGAAGATGGCAAGATAAGGAGTACCGCTGCTGGTAGTTACAAAGGTTCAGGCAAGAAGATGGATGCAAATGGATTCATAGTCATACCAGGATTTATCAATGCACATACACATATTGCAGATTCAATAGGAAAAGATATAGCGGCGGGGCAGAGGCTTGATGCACGAGTGCATCCTGTGTTCGGTGTTAAGAAGAAAATTCTACAAAAAAGCTTACCAGAACATCTGAAGGCATTCATTAGGAATTCTGCGATTTCCATGATGAAAAAGGGAATAGTTGCATTTGCTGACTTTCGTGAAGACGAACTTGAGGGGATAAGGCTTCTAAAAGATGCTATCAGAGGTTTGCCGATAAAATGCATAACCATGGGGAGAATAAATCATTACAGCAACCCAACGGATGTATCTGGTTTACCGGCTGAAAAAGAACAGCAGGCTAAGGATGTTGTTGGGATGGCGGATGGACTTGGAATAAGCGGCGCAAATGAAAACACTGATGCAGCTCTTGCACAATATAGGCAACTGGCAGGCAAAAAATTGATTGCAATACATGCCGCTGAGTCAAAAGAGACAGTCGAATTTTCCAAGTTAAACACTGGCAGGAGTGAGGTAGACAGGATAATGGAACATCTAAGGCCGAACTTTGTTGTACATATGACAAATGCAACTGAAGACGAGATGTCGCTAGTTGCAAAAAGTGGAACCGGTATTGTAATTTGCCCCAGGGCAAATGGCGTGCTTGGCGCAGGGATTCCAAAGGTTGGCCAAATGCTCAAGCAAGACTGCCTTATAGCCATTGGAACAGACAACGTCATGCTAAACTCTCCAGACATTCTGAGAGAGCTAGATTATATCTGGAAGGCGTCGAGGGCAACTGAGGGTGAGATGTTAAGAGCACGAGATCTATTGAAGATGGTAACCATAAATGCAGCACAAATTTTAAGACTAAATAATGGGTGCATAGAGACTGGGCGTGCTGCAGATCTAGTATTTATTGACAAGAAACATGTTGACCTCTATCCAATGCATGATCCATATGCCGCAATTGTTCATAGACTGAATCAAAGCTCTCTCAGAGCAGTCATGATCAATGGGCGATTTGTGGATTGAAAGTAATAATCAACAGTGCAATGACAGTTGATGGCAAGATAGCGACATCAAGCGGAGATTCAAAAATTTCCTCAAGAGATGATCTTGTGAGAGTCCACAAGCTGCGGGCTTCTGTCGATGCCATAGTAGTAGGGATCTCTACAATTCTGGCAGACAATCCAAGGCTTACAGTAAGACTAGTGAAGGGTAAGAATCCTGCTAGGGTAATAGTTGATAGTAGAGGTAGGATCCCTCTGGACTCCCAGATAATGCGCACTGCGTCTAAGATCCAGACTATTGTAGCTGTCACAGATAAAGCACCCGAGGAAAAGCTGATGAGATTAAGAAATATGGGCGCAGAGGTGCTGGCGATAAGCGAAGGCAAAAAGGGACAAAGTGCCGCTGTGCCACACGGGGTTAACCTCAAACTGTTATTTCGCAGATTAGAAAAGATAGGATTTAAAAAAATATTGGTAGAAGGAGGAGGCGAGCTTAATTGGTCGCTTTTACATCTTGGGCTTGTTGACGAGCTCACAATAACAATTGCTCCAAAGATAGCAGGTGGAAGGCTGGCAACGACTCTAGTCGAGGGAGATGGATTTGACGAAATAGTCCAAAGCATTAGACTGCAGCTCAAGAAAATTGAGCGAAAAAAAGGCGACGAGCTTGTGATGCACTACAAACTATAGCACCATAGAAGGATCAATACCATAGTTCATCCTTTCACATATGGTCAAAAAATAAGCAGCAGAAGAAGAGAGCATTCTTTTCACTCACCTATGATTTTTAAGGTTCCTTCGACTATATCTATCTGTAGATGTTCTCAAACGAACATACACTGCAGAAATTCATGATGGAAAAGGCAGAAGGACAATTTCATGACAACTACGAGAAAGCACTTGACCAGGTGAGATCCGAGTTTGGTAGAACCTACACAATGATAATTGGCGGAAGCGAGGTAACAACTGCAACTACTATGGTGCATTCTTCGCCTATTGATACGAGAATAGTGCTAGGAAACATCCCAATTGGGAGTGCAAACCAAGTCAGGAAAGCTATTGCGGCTGCAAAAAAGGCATTTGAGCTCTGGGGCGTAAAAGACTACAAGGAGCGTGTACGCCTATGTAGGATTGCGGCAGACATCATCGCCGAGCGTAAGTTTGAGTTGGCTGCATGGGTCTCGTATGAGAATGGTAAGAATCGTTATGAGGCCATAGCAGACATCGATGAAGCTATTGACTTTTTGCGTTATTATTCTGTAGAGATGGAAAAAAATAGTGGATTTGAAGCAATAACGAAAAGCGCCTACCCAAACGAAAAGAGCAGGAGCGTCATGAAACCCTATGGAGTATGGGCTGTAATTGCACCCTTTAACTTTCCAGCTGCCATTTTTGCAGGAATGAGCATTGGGGCAATAATCACAGGGAATACTGTTGTAGCCAAGCCGTCGAGTAATACTCCAATTATTGCATGGAAGTTTGCACAAATATTCAAGCAGGCAGGACTGCCTGATGGTGTGTTCAATCTAGTAATTGGGGCAGGTTACAAGATAGGCAACGAGCTTGTCAGCAACAAAGATGTTGCGGGCATTGTATTTACTGGTTCTCGAGATATTGGCTTTCATATGGCAAAGGAGTTCGCCAACACAAAACCCAAATTGCTAATTGCGGAGCTTGGAGGCAAGAACCCAGTGATAGTGACTGAAACAGCGGATATTGAGAAGGCAGTCGATGGTGTCCTCAAAGCAACGTTTGGGTATTCGGGGCAGAAGTGCAGCGCATGTTCTCGTGTTTATATTCACAAAAAGGTGAGAAATGAGTTTCTCAGCCGGCTTGTAGAAAAGACAAATAACCTACCTATAGGAAATCCGCTTGACTCCAATACTTTTGTTGGCCCGCTTGCCAATGAGGAAGCCTACAAGAAATATCAAAAATACATAAAAGTAGCAGAGAAGGATGGCAAGGTGCTTGCTGGAGGCACGATCAGGAAGGATGATGACCTAAAGTACGGCTACTATGTGGAGCCGACAATTATTGACGGTTTGCCAAAAAGACACCGCCTCTTTAAAGACGAGATGTTTGTTCCCATCCTCTGTACTGCAGATTACGAAAAGTTTGATGACGCCATCAAACTCGCTAACGACAGCGAATATGGGTTGACTGCAGGAATATTTACAAAAAAGGATGAAGAGGTCAAAAAGTTCTTGGACTGCATCGAGGCAGGGGTTGTTTATATTAACAGACATGCAAGCGCAACAACTGGCGCAATGGTTGGATGTCAACCATTTGGAGGATGGAAGGACTCAGGCACCACAGGCAAAGGAACTGGAGGGCCTTATTACCTGACGGAATTCATGCGAGAGCAGAGTCAGACTATCGTTGTTGACTAGCTCAATAAATATTTCATTGTCAGGATCAATTCTCTGTGATCAAACCATTCAAAGAAAAATAATAAACCTAGCCCAATAAGTAAAAGAAAGAGATAGAGTCGATTTGGATACTGCTATGATCACTACTGAAGCAGAGAGTATTTAGAAAAGGACTGGACAGGAGCATACATACTACACTTAAAAAAAGTCTTTATGAAGGATTTGGAGGATGCAGAACACAAGGTCAATAGAGCTATTATTACTACCATTATTATTATTCTGTAGCTATTCGCACCAATTCAGAAAGTTCTTTGCCTTTATCTTGGGAGAGTGCTGAAATTCCACCGGTCAAGCTTTTAGCTGCAATACCTTTTTCTGCAAGTACTTCAGCTACTCTGAGTGAAGTATTGCCCATCATACAGACGAGTAAGGTATTCCCATTATTTTCACCGCCCAATGCATTATCTAGTTCCTTTGGAATCTTTTGGGTTGTTAATAGATGCTCCACTTCACTGGCTTTTGGAACAGAGATCTTGTTTTGATCAACGCCGAGTGAATTCGCAATTAATTCGATTCCTTCTTTGCGAGGAGTATACATGGTATGAATCCAAATAACTCTGTCATAGTTTCTGATATTTGATACAGCTTCCTCTAGAGGAATCTCTAGACGGCCTTCTTGTGTCTGTGGCACCATTTCAATACTCTTTCTGTACTTTTGTATTCCATCCGCAATTATTACTACAAATTTTGTTCCTGCATCTCCACCAAAATTAGCCATTTGCATTACTGCGTAAAGTGCAAGGGCGCTGCTTTCTCCTATATCATACCCCTTGCTTACGAAAAATCGCAACAGACGTCTTGCCTGTTCAAAGTCCACCTCATGTTGTCCCGAATATCGTTCAGGCTCGTAGAATTTCAAACCCGCTGCTTTCCCCTTAGTTCTTATTCCTGCAACATCTTGGTTACTAAGTGGAAAAACTACATGTACTGACTTCTTTCCATGTTTCTCAGTCAAGTATCTGCTCAAGCCACCGGAGGTGCCACCTGTACCAAAGGTGCATACAACCTTGAAGTCAGCAAGAGAATGACCTTGTTCAATCAACTGCTGGTCTATCTCCGGAGCTGTCACAGTTTTGTGCACGTCAATATTCAGTTCGTTGTCGTACTGTTCTGGACAGAAACAATCATAGATCCTGGCAAGATGCTTTGCCAAGTTTATTATGTCCTGCTTTGCGAGAAGTTCTTCTATTTCAGAGCGGGATTTATCAAAAATGGCAGGGTCTAACCCGATTTCGGTGAGTTGCGAGCGTATATTTGAAGCAGTTGCTTTCGCAGCCAAAAGATTTGGGTTGACCTTCATGCCGGGGGCAGGGCAGATGTCCATGTCTAGATTTATGATACGGGTTTTCTCGTTTCTTAACTCCTCAAATACCCCTTCCTGAAGCTTTCTAGATACAAGGGTAACGACATCAAGACCTAACCTAGCAATCTGCCCCAAAGCGATGCCAAAGTTACCAGAGGTCGCTTCAATTATTGTCTGTCCACGCTTAAGCTTGCCTGACGAAATAGCATCGTAGATTATGCGTATAGCAGGCCTCACTTTGATTGAGCCTGCAAGCAAGTTTGAATCGAACTTACCGAAAACTTGCAGATCTCTATCGGCAAGATCCAAGCCGTACTCAACTTTTGCGCATTCCTTCAAATCCTCTGTAATGTCGATCAGAGGCGTGGGGTTAACAATCTTAGTTGCATCAGATTTTTCCTCTAAATGAGGAACTTTGCTCCATATTTCTCGCTCAAAATGCTCCAACAAAGAGATATCAATGTCAGTTCCCTTATTCAATCCCTGCAATTTCTCCACTTATCATATAATGTGCAAATAGGTTTTATAAAAGATGTGATGCTTCCAGTTTTTCGGGGCGATCATGGCTATATTTGATGTAAATCCATCTGCGAATTATATAGAAGCCAAATTAAACGGGGTATGTAGCGTCAACGTCGGATTGAGCAAAAACCTTCTGATTGTAACAACTCATCGGTTCGAGGTGCTTAGCTACCATGCACTACCCGATGCTACATGAGCTAAATAGGCTTTATCCGAGTGGAATTGACCTCTGCATTTGGAACAATCCCAAATCACAGGTTTGTTTTCAGAAGCCACACATATTGTCTCGAAAAATGTAGTGGAATGTTATTAACTGTCTTTTTCTTCTCAGGTTTAGCATCTTGTTGGTATGGATAACTTTGAGAAGGAAGAGAGAAAAGTACTCTACAAGGCAGTAGTATTGGATTCATCAGTTTCATTCGCTGAACTATCCAATTTTGTAGACGAAAAAGAATCTAGCCTGAGAGATATCATCACAGGCATGCATGAAAAGCAAATTGACAATGATAGTGTACAACTATTGTTGGAGATTTGAAGTGACATCTATATTCTCGGCGAGCGAACATTATACCACAGAAGTTTCTTCCTTCCTTGATCATGAGCGCCACTATCAACGTAGATCAAACAAAAAGCCTTTCCTGTTTATTTGTATGTGAACTTTATACTCAAATTAAAACTACTATCCTAATTTCATTCTGATTAAGTCATATGCCTTTGCTGCATCCCTATCGCTCAATATCAATACCATTTCATTTGTAGTAAAGAAAGCGCTATGGAGTGGAATTTGATGATTGTACAATATATTTGAAACAAGCGACAATATATGATATCGGCTTGGATCATCAGGGGCCAATGATACAGTTATTTTGGAAAGACCTTCTCTTATCCTGCCGTCAAATTTTTGTATTGTACTAGCTACCATTCTCCTGATTTCATCTGCATCCTCTGTAAGCAGAGAAAAGTGACTATCAGTTTGAAACAGATTATATCTGCTGTCCTGCTCAAAGAATTCATCTAAAATACGGGCCAAGGCATCATTGTCATCATCACTATTTTCTTTCTGAAAATCAATATCTATGATGCTGTCTGTTAATGACATCCTTGCTTTTGCCGCAACCAAATGCGTATTGCCATTCTGGTGTTGTTGGTTCTTCTTTTCTAGTGCATCTGCAAATCTTTTGATAGCAACTACAATGGTGTTCAAGTTTACTTTAGAACCAATTAACGTTTCAATCTCAGGTTTGATCCTTTCAGCTAGTGCGGTATAATTTGCGATACCTAGCACCAGTGCTTGCATATAAACATGGTCATTTACGAGAACTTTTCGTATAGCTTCTGGAACCGATATTGCCTCGGAATACATGCCTTCTCTGATTATTAGTCTTACATATTTGTAATAAAAAGATTGCTATATGACGAAAAAATTATATAATGTAATGTATATTACATGTGTTAGGTGAACTAAATGTCAAGAGAATGGGATATTGGTTTCGGAAAGAGAATGTTTGAGAGCATCGACAGAGAGTTTGCAGAGGCAGAGGAGATGCTGAACAGAATGTTTCGAACTATTAGAGAAAGCAGCCCCTCTGACAGGGTTATCCAAGGTCCCTACTACTACGGATACCAGATAACTGTAGGACCAGATGGCAAGCCCCATGTAAGGGAATTTGGCAACGTTAAACCATCGTCAAGAGGACTCGTGGAACAGAGTGGTGTTAGAGAACCACTAGTTGATACCGTCATTGATAAGAAAGAGAATGCGCTGACAATCACTGCAGAGATGCCGGGAGTCACAAAACAGGACATCAAGGTCAATGTTGGAGAAGAGTATGTCTCTATACATGCAGAAAAAGGAGAGAAGAAATATCATACAGACATTCCAGTCAATTTCGACCTAGATGACACATCAGCAAAAGCCACTTATGCAAACGGGATCTTGGAGCTGAAGATCAAACTGAAAGCTCCTCCGAAGCCAAAGGCACGAGAGGTCAGAGTGGAGTAAAAATCAAGACCCACACCATTTTTTATTGAGAGGTGAAAAATACAACGAAGAATTTCAATAATGTGAATGATAATAATGATAAAAAAGTATCGTTAAAAGTAGCTGAGACTAACCCAAAATTTGTGGGGAGAGGAATGGCATTAGTAGATCCGAAAGTAATGGAGCAGATGGATCTATCAACAGGAGATGTAATAGAAGTAGCAGGTAAAAAGAAAAGCTATGTGCTTTTATGGTCAAGCCAGCGCGACGACCATGGTAAAAAACTAATCAGAATTGACGGATACACTCGGAATAATATTGGCGTAGGAATCGATGATACGGTGAGCGTGAGCAAAGTCAATGTGAAAAAGGCCGAGCAGGTAATTTTGGCACCCACTGAGGAGCTAAACATAGTAGGACTTGAAGACTATCTTCCTGAACTGCTCGAAGGACGAGTCGTAACCCGGGGAGATATAATCCCCCTAAACATTATGGGTAGAAGAATAGGCTTTGCCGTTACCAGCACTTCGCCTGCTGACACAGCATCATTGATAGACAACAATACCGAATTCATTATCGGCTCCGTTCCTAAGGCAGCTGCGAAGGGTGTTTCGAGGGTGTCTTACGAGGATATTGGCGGATTGAAGAATGAAGTTCAGAAGGTCAGAGAAATGATTGAACTGCCATTGCGGCATCCGGAGATATTCGACAGGATCGGAATTGAGGCTCCAAAAGGTGTGCTGCTTCATGGTCCACCAGGAACAGGAAAAACGCTCCTTGCAAAGGCTGTAGCTAACGAAACTAACGCTAATTTTTACTCTATCAGTGGGCCAGAGATTATGAGCAAATTCTATGGGGAAAGTGAAGAACGCCTAAGGGAAGTCTTCAAAGAAGCTGAGGAGCATGCGCCCTCAATTATCTTCATCGATGAGATTGACTCCATTGCTCCGAAAAGAGAAGAAGTTTCAGGAGACGTGGAAAAGCGCGTTGTTTCACAGCTTCTTACATTGATGGATGGTATCAAGTCGAGGGGCAAACTCGTAGTCATCGGTGCTACAAATAGACCAAACGCAATTGACCCTGCACTTAGGCGGCCTGGCAGATTTGATAGGGAAATAGATATAGGAATCCCAGACGAACAGGGTCGTCTGGATATTCTGCTGATTCATAGCAGAGGCATGCCTCTAACCGAAGATGTCAACCTTGAGTCAATCGCAAAGGTCACGCATGGATTTGTAGGTGCGGACCTTGAAGCTTTGAGCAAAGAAGCAGCTATGCGATCATTGAGGAGGATACTGCCTGAAATTAACCTAGAGCAACCCAAGATTCCAGCTGAGATATTGAACAAAATCAAAATTACAAAGCAAGACTTCGATGAAGCGCTAAGGGAAGTACAACCTTCTGCTATGCGGGAAGTGTTAGTACAGAGACCAAATGTAGGATGGGAGGATATCGGTGGACTCCAGCAGGTGAAGGAAGAATTGGCCGAAGCGATAGAATGGCCTCTCAAACATGCAGATCTATTTGTGGAAGCAAATGTGGAACCACCTAAAGGAATTCTTCTGTATGGTCCACCAGGAACTGGCAAGACCATGATAGCCAAGGCAGTAGCAGCCACATCTGAAGCTAACTTCATCAGTATCAAAGGGCCTGAGCTGATAAGCAAATGGGTTGGTGAATCAGAGAAAGGTGTTAGAGAAGTCTTTAGAAAGGCAAGACAAGCAGCTCCTTGTGTTATATTCTTTGACGAGCTCGATGCTATAGCACCAAGGAGGAGTGGTTCTGAGGGAAATGCACACGTTACAGAGCGCGTCATCAGTCAAATGCTGACAGAACTAGATGGATTGGAAGACCTAAAGGGTGTTGTAGTCATTGGTGCAACAAATAGGCCAGACATTATCGACGAAGCACTCTTGCGTCCTGGAAGGTTTGACAGGATACTTGAAGTGCCTGCTCCTGACAAAGATGCAAGGAAGCAAATATTTTCCATCCATACAAAGAAAAAGCCTCTCGATTTAGATGTAAACCTTGACAAGCTGGTAGAAACTACAGTGGGCATGACAGGTGCAGACATTGCAGCGCTAGTAAATGCAGCCGCTATGAGTGCAATAAAAGAACACGTCAGACAAAAAAGTGGCAGCAAACTAAGGATCTCAATGAAGCACTTCGAATCTGCATTGAATAAGATTAAGAAGAAGTCGGTTAACAGAATAGCGAATTCTCCGAACCTTCCGAGCGATGACGGTATTATGGCTTCTTCTTCCTCTTCTTCTTCTAATGCGTCTCTTCAACACATCAGCTGACGCTACGAAGATTAGGAGAAAAAATTCGAGTGTACAACGCAGCTCAAACTAGAACAAATATTATCATTTTTCAGGGTAAGGTTATTTCATCTAGTGTTGAATGAGCGACCTTGCCAGTAGCAACAAGTTGCGTTTTCGTTCCATTATTCTTCTCACAGAATAAGGAAGCCATTGGTTACCATAAGGGATGTATTCAACCACGGTAAAGCCTTTTGTTACAAGCTCGAGTTTTAATTCGTCTCGTATACCCTTCAGCATCTGGAATTCAAACTTGGTACCCTTGCCCTCGCCCATCCGGATCGCTTCCGCAATCAGGGCTGAGTTGTGAGTCGCAATTGCGAAATAATTATTGTCGCTTTCAAAGAGCATGTTCATTAACTTCAAATAATTAGCATTTACTTCTTCATTGGTAACAAAAAGATGCTCTTCTGATTCCCGGTAGGCGCCCTTGACAAGTCTTACCTTACCACCGCATTCAATAATGTGTAAAAGGTCGCTGGCGCTTCGGCGCAGATATGATTGTATTGCTATACCTATCATATTGTAGTGCTTGTATAATTCTAGATAGATTGCAACGGTGTCTTCTGTATACTTGACTGACTCCATATCTAGCCATATGAACTGGCCAAGGTCTCTAGCTCTTACGGCAAGCCTGCGGAAATTCTGCAAACATATGTCATAGTCAATTGTAAGTCCAAGCTGTGTAGGTTTTACAGACACACACCCAATCACCTTTTTTTTATCCATCAAGTCCATCAACAACAGATATTCGCTAACTGTCATGTCAACCAGTTTGGAGTCCGTGATGTCCTCGCCAAGAAAGTTTAGAATTGCAGACATTTTATGACGGTTTGTGTAAATCGCAGTCTTCACGGCCTCGTTAGCACTATAGCCTGCAACCCATCTTTTTGCCACTCTGTATAACAATCGCTCTATTAAATTGTCATTATAGTTGTGAGAATAGGGAGCAGGTTTAACTAGCATAAAAGATAATTGTCGTCTCTATGATATAACCTTAGACATTAGACGAACATCTTCTGCAAAAAATATCAAAATTTTCAGAAGTAGTATTGCTACAAGTAGTATAATAGGTATGTAGAAGACCTCTTTGCAAAATTGCAACATTGAGAATTACAACTCATGTCCTGCAGCGTATATCTTCATTTTTACGAAGACATAATCTTTTATTGAGTTTATTTTAAGGATGCTGCAATGATGATGACGATAGTTGATATTCTAAAGGAGGCATGCAAACAGGTTCATGAGAAGACGAAGGGCCTTGCAGGAACTACTGGAGGTAGCAGGCAGATGGGTAGAGGCGCAGGAGGCGATATATCTCGCAGAATCGACTTAATAGCTGAAGAGATTGCGATCGGTGTTGTAAGAAAGCGAGGGATTGAAGCCACGATAATTGGCGAAGAGTGTGGAAAAATCGAAGGCAAAGAAGGCTACGTCATCATAGATGCAATTGATGGAACAACAAATGCCATCAGCGGGATACCTTTCTATTGTTGCTCAGTCGCCTATGCAACCGACTTTTATTTGAGCGCGGTTGTTGATGCAGCCATAATTGATCTTACAAGAGGTGATCTTTATTATGCTTCAAAAAATAAAGGAGCATTTCTAAATGGGGAGAGAATCTTCGTCAAGCAAGAATCCACTTCAGATTCTACAATTGGCATAAATGTATCAGGAGTCAAATCTGAATTGGTTGAGCGTCTCGCTCCAATCATTGCACAGACTACTCATATCAGACAATTTGGTGCAAACGCGCTGGAAATGTGCTTTGTAGCACGAGGGTTCTTAGATGCATACATTGACCTAAGATGCAAGATCAGGCCTACAGATGTCGCAGCTGGCTATCTGATAGCTAAAGAGGCAGGTGCCCAGATTTATTCAGACAATGGTTCAACCCTTGAATCTAACCTAGACGTTAAGACAAGGTTTTCCTATGCTGCAATGGCAAATGAAAAAATACGTGAACAACTAGTAACTCTTTTCGTAAGATAAACGTAAACAGGCACATATCTATTACTACAGGGACCATGATAAAGATGATAGTTATTTATGTTATAATATGCTCTCAGTAGTTTGCTGCCTTATACCCACTATCATCCTCTGATTCTTCCTCAATGTCACTTCTGACACACCAGCTGCTTCTGCTATCGTTGCCTGGCTTTTTGGCTCATTGCTACAAAGACAGGCAATGTACAGTACTGACGCAGCAAGCCCCATGGGATCCTTGCCTGCTGCCTGGCCGCTTTTTATGACATCATTGATCATATCCATTGCCCGACGCTTTGTGCGTTCACCTATGTTTGCGTTGTTCGCTACGCGGGAAACGCACTTGACTGGGTCAAGCATCGGAACCTTGAGGTCAAGCTCGCGCAACAATATCCTATAGGCTCTAGCCAAGTCTTTTTCTTTTGTGTTTGTTGCTTTGATAATGTCGTCCATGGTTCCTGAAATCCCCATCTCCCTCTGAACGATATAGATAGCTGCACCTAGTATTGCTCGCATTGTCCTGCCCCGTACAAGGCCTCGCTCCTGCGCTCGCCTGTATATGTAAGCGGTCTTTTCAACTATTGCGTCTGATAATTGTATGATGCCTCGCAGCCTGTCCAGCTCAACAAATGCACGTCGGAGACTTCGCTCATCTTGTCCCTTTACTCTAAAATCCCACGCCCGCAGCCTATCAAAGGTTGAACGCATCGCCGCATTGAGTCCACTGCCAGCGCTCTTATCCGGCCTGCCAATGATGGTTGAAAGACCCATACCAGAGCGAGCCAAAGAGGTCGGGCTTGTTCGCAATTTGCTGCTGGGTTCGGTAGCAAGAATGCTCCAGTCTTCATGTACATCACCCACTCTATCATGGATGACATAGCCACATTTTGTACAGATTAGCTCGCCGGATTCAACATCAATTATCTTCTGGCCATCGCCGCAGTTAGGACATATTATTATGTTGTCAGCAGGCTTCATCATAGATGATGAGGCCGTACGCTATATCAAATATAACATCAGCAGAGGAATCTTTCAGAAGTTGTTGATCCAAATTCTAAAAAGACAGCAATTGCCAATATATTCATCGAATGAATGCATATGGGCTATAAAGTAATTTGTGAGCGTCATAGTCTAAAAGAATTTTGTGCCACGATGAGCGAAGCTAAAGCAGTTCAGATTCAGCACAGGCGACTGGGGAGATGCCTAGAGGCTGAGATAAAGAAGCCAAGAAGGCAATAACTATAATTCTGGCAAGCATCATAGAGCATATAAAATTTGACCGTAATCTAACGTACCTGACATGCCTTCTGCACCTTCTCTAAAATATACAATTTAATTACAGTAGCCCTTCTACCATAGAAACAAAAGTACTAATTTATGAGCTAGAAGTTAGTATGATAGCTATTAAATCAAATCAACAACATAACCCGTCACTATGGATAAGACATCTCGAACCCCTGAAATTTTCGAGAAGGAGCATACAGACAACAAAGAATATTTAAAAAATGAATTAGAATCGCTTGGAGTTGAGCCCAAAAGAAAGAACCAACTAAATGATAAAGAAGAACTCGAAAGTCTTTCCGATAACATCAAACAGGCCATGTTCCAAGATTATAAGGTGGCTTATAGCGAACAAGGGGATGCGTATAAAGAAGAAGCGAAATCGACTGTTACTGTTGGATGAGTCTAGCGTCGCTATTTCTAATAATCTTAATTAATAGAGGAGCAATATCCTTGAAGGTTTTCTTAGCGTCTCTATTACTATCTAATGCTAGCCAGTAGCATTAGTATTATTATTATTAACATTCATCTGATAAGCTGACATTATCATTCTCCTTTTATCGGGCTCTTGATCTAGCACAAATTTGTAAAATAGCTCATTAATTACTGTGGACTCATTGTCTAAATTGAGACATTCTACAAGGGTCGTGAGCTTACTTTGTGCTTCTTTTGTTAATTCTATCCATGCCAAGATATAGTCTCATAACCTCCCATCTCATCTTCTTCCTCGTTTAGACCCTTATCTTCCTGATTGCTCTTATTATTATTCGAGCCTGATAAATTACACCTTCTGCGTAATAATAGTAGAGACAAAAAGAGACAATGGACAATCAAGAGGAGCGGACAGAAGATCTTTTATGGAATCCCGATAAAGGCAGGATTTGTGATTATTGCGGTATAAATATTGATATTCCATGGCTAGATATTCTAAAGTTCTTTCATGAAGATTGCTGGAAGAATTATAGGAAAGATGACAAAATATATCCAATGCCAAAATACGCTTAGTAATGCTTGGATATGGACTGGATATGTGCGTGTATTACTTGATGTCTAAGTAACCCATATGGGCCTCACAGAAATGACATGTAATTGCTTTTTAGCCCTCCGTAAATTCATCACAGAGAAAGCATATTGCCAGGGCTCCAAGCGAATCTACCCATAGGTCTATGGCCATATCCCATGGCTCAGTTTGTATAAAACCACTTGGGCCGCTATACGTTGCATAAATCCATTCGTATACCTCCCATAGAACAAATGCAATCCAAGAGGCAGCTATGCTGACACTATAATAGTATTTTTTATTTCTTGTCAAGTAGAGGTTTAGAACAATTGCAGTCAGCGCCATTCCTGAAAGTCCATGTGTGAAACGGTCAATCGGCGTTATATCATATAGATGAAAGGTATATTCTGCAAGAAAGTGAGCACCAAGTGCAACTAAAACTAAAAAAGATGTAAAAAATAGCCATCCTCTGCTCGTATCGATTATCTTACGCCCAAAAAGTCTCTTTTCTACGCTATAACTACTATTACTATGTTGAGGCTCACGATGATGTTTCTCGATAATTAATGCGCGATAAAGCGAGTAAAATCCCATAGCTAATAGTATAATAGAGATTATTGGATTTTCAAGCCAAATTGGGCCATGCATTGAATGCAAATGCATCGAGCCTAGTTGTCAGTTAAAAAGTTTACACTTTCAATGCAATCTTTGATAGCATATACATTGATGCTTTGCAGATGGCAGACAAGTAAATCAAGTCATGACCTTTTCCCACGATAATTATTAGATTGTAGAGACTTCGTTTCTTAAAGAAACGATATAAGAGGGCTTTCATAAGAAGGTGCGAGTAACTGGCATCTTCGTATCCAAATCGTGGTTTTCTGACAATTTACAGAATTTAAATCCTCTAAATAATATAACTAACCATCTTTTTTCATGTCCAATATGGGGCAGAGAACAACGTTCTACACAGCGGTTACAAGCACCATCTCAATTGTACTTCTAGCATTTCTGGCTTTTACATCAGGTTTAAGTATACCGTCCGTTGGACAAGAAGAAAACAATGGTAATGATACTACTCTAGTATTATCTGGAAGGATAGACAGTATGCTGATGCCTACAATGGCCGGTATTAATGACGATGTTATGAACAATTTTAATGGGATGTCGCAGATGATGAGCAATGACAATACCTCACCTGCTGTAAATGATTCTGTTGCCTCTCAGGCGATGCGATACTCCATGGCTAGAGATGTGGCATGGATTTTGAGCGGAAACTGGGTTTTGGTAACTAACCCCACCTACAGCAGTGGCAACAAGAACAACATCACCTCATTTGATGTAGAATTTATCAAGGTCACTACAAATGGCACAATGCTTCATACTCATAGAATAACTAATTTTATGCCTTTAACGAACACTAGTGACATAGTAGCGGCTTTCAATTCAAACACAAATGCTACTACCATAATAGGCAAGGCAGATGTATACTTTAATGATGAACTTGCATGGCCACAAGCTGATACAACGTTGTCAATTATGAACGGGACAGTTCTGATGATAGATATCGATTCTGAAGATATAGATCACCATTTTCATGACCAGCCAATATACGGCACAGTAAATATGCTCTCAAAGGATGATGGCTTTACAATATCCTTTCCAACGCCACGTAGTATACAGGAAAAAATTGAACAAGAGTTAGCAGAACTTGGCATAAATGCTACGCAGGCACAGTCTGCAATTGAAATGAGAGCTACAGAAGTAGGAGGAACATTTGCAGAAGAAGCTGTTGACGTATTTGACAATGTCACCAACTCGGTAAGAGAGATCATAGCCGGCGAGTAAACAAACTTGGAAGTTGGGTGAGCATAATAGGCCTCGTAGATTTGATCATAGACGACTTGTCGACTTCATCAAGTAAATTGTGCAAGGGATGAAACAAATGATATTGAATTACTAGCCCGGTCTTCTGTAAGGTTCATTCATAAGTCTAAAATCACTTATTAGCTAAGGGCGATACAATGGAAGAAGGTAAACAACAACAACCACCTCCAGTGATAGATTGGGACAAAGTGGTGAACAAGAATGTTAGGTCCAAAGAAGGCGAGGCGATAGGCAACATAGTTGCGCATATGAAAGATTCGCTTCAAATAGAAACTACAGGGTCAAGAGGGCAGTATATCGTACCAAAAGAACAGGTAGCTGGATTTGACGGAGCAGAAGTTACTCTGAATCTGACTGTTAATGAATTGGCTAAGTTTGCACTTGGTGGCGGACCCTAATCCATTCTCAGAATTTTTAGCGGATTTATTCTCCTAGATTGCATCAAGCAACCGTCATAGTGATCTAAAATTTTGGCTCTTTTCAACGAGGAAAGCAACAAGAATTGAGTTACTTCCTATTATTACCCCTAATCCCTTGATTTTGCTATCTGAAATGACATTGAACATCTTAGAAATTGCATCAGATGTGATGTAGAAGTTAGTATTATTCTATAAATTAGTATACAGAAAACTAGTACATACAGCAAAAAATTATATGAATACTAAAAAATTGCCTGCCTCTAGAGGGAGTACTTTCTAACAATTATTATAATAAAGAGAAACGCCTAAGCCGACGACCAGAGGGAGGGAGTTAATATAGAAAAAATGCCAAGCAGTCAGCAATAGGATGGTCAGTCATTCTCGCTGCATCTCTTACTGTCATGTTGGCATTGACTACCTACATGCTAAATCCTATTGTTTCAGCTTTATATCTGAGATATATTCAAGTCGGCGAGGTGGCTCTCGTGGGTTTTCTTGCAATTTATACGATCAGCAAGATTTCGTACGGTTTCTCAATTTCATATTCTGAACAGACAGCCAAATCTATTAGAAGCCTAATCAGAGTCGCTGGCTCAATAATAGTGGTTACCGTTGCAATTGCCTATCTAAGCCAAGACCCGGTCGTAGCAGCATCGATCAGCACTATATCTATACTGGTAATTGGTTTTGCTGCTTCAAATTTGATTGGAAATATTATTGCAGTGATATATCTGGAAATAACTCGACCTTTTAGAATTGGCGATAGAATCAAAGTGTTCAACGGGGATGGAACGGTTAACGATATTGGGCTTCTTTAAACCAGACTTTTGCTTGATAATGGAGATGAGATGCTAGCATCCAATTCGTCGATGGTGACCACTAATATAATATTAAGAAAAAATGAAGGAAA
>Ga0081538_10000738_pt1 | contig 35697 bp, 34 predicted proteins | sample TabmetS5T2R1_FD_71022 | JGI IMG/M metagenome (GOLD analysis project Ga0081538, IMG submission 71022) | Tabebuia heterophylla rhizosphere microbial communities from the University of Puerto Rico - S5T2R1 | ecosystem: Host-associated > Plants > Roots > Rhizosphere ...
CTACTACCTGGACGCCTATGCGGCCTGGCAGCGCGGCGACCTCCGAGCGGTCGACCCGGCGTGGCGGATCGCCTTCCGCGCCAAGCCCGACCGGCTCAACTGCACCCAGCTGATCTACCTGGGTATCAACGCCCACATCAACAACGACCTGGCCTTCATGATCGAGGACATGGGTGCGCGCTACACCTACCCGGACCACAAGCACGTGGACGACGTGCTGGCGTTCCGCACCCGACCGGTCGTCTACCCGGAGATCCAGCGGGAGCTCTGCCCGGGGCTGTTCGCTGAGGTCGTCCCGCCCGCCGCCGACCTGGACATCTTCGCCTGGCGGGAACTCGCCTGGGACAATGCCCAGCGGCTGCTGCAGGCGCCCACCGCCAAAGCGCGGGACAAGATCGCCAAGGAGATCCGCCGGCACGCCAAGGACAAGGCCCGCGAGATCCTGCACTGGTACCGCTGATAGGCCAGATGGGTGACACGCCACCGCCGCAGGTCAGCGAGGTGCCGGCGGGCCAGGTCTGGTGAGCCGGGACAGGAACAGCAGCCGCCGCAGCGCCTCCTCCACCGCTGCGCGCGGATCGCCTGCGTCCGCGGGCGCCCGCCAGGCGACGACGGCGTCCGGCCGGACGAGCACCGCGCCGTCGGGGCCGAGGCCGTAGGCGCGGGCGAACGTCTCGTCCTTGTCGACCAGGTCGCCGTCCGGGGCCACGCGGTAGCCGCTCACCCGGCAGCCGAGCGCGGCCCCGGCCTGCGTCGCGGCGTCCAGCCACCGCCGGCCGCCCGCTGCGGCCAGCAGGGCGAAGCCGCGGCCGAGGACGTCGTGCACCGAGCCGGGCGCGCCGTCGGTCTCCACCGGCAGGTGCGGGGCGCGCACGCCCACCCGCCCGGTCGGTGTGCGGGGATTCTCCAGCACGGCCCCGTCGTCCCGGCCCTCGGGAAGCAGCCCGGCCGACCGGTACACCGGGCCGAGCTCGATCGACGCGTCGTCCATCGGGTCGGCGAGGTTCTCCCGGGAAAGCGTGGGGTCGACCCGCAGCACGTAGCGTGTGTACGCCTGCTCGGCGACGAGGTCGCACACCGGACGGCGCTCGGCATCGTAGGTGTCCAGCAGGCCGGCGCCCGCGGTCCCGCCGACCACCGCGGCCAGCTTCCAGGCCAGGTTGTGCGCGTCGCCGATACCGGTGTTGCCGCCGAAGCCCCCGGTGGGCGGCATGACGTGCGCGGCGTCTCCGGCCAGGAACACCCGCCGGTCGCGGAAGCGCGACGCGTGCGCCGCCGCGGCCGTCCAGCGCTGCACGTTGTCGATCTCGACCGGGAGGTCCGCGCGGCCGAGCGCCTTGCGGACCAGCTCGGTCGCCCAAGCCGTATCCATGGTCTCGCCGACGGCGGTGTTCTTCGTGCCGTCCGGGTTGAGGGTGGAGAACACGGCCAGGAAGCCGGAGTCGCCGGTGATGGAGAACCGGAAGAACCCGAGCAGCTCCGGGTGGTTGACGTAGACCACGCTGAGGTTGCGGTCCCCGATGAGCTCGCGCAGGTCCGCGCGGAAATAGATGGTGACGCAGTCGGCGAACGGTCCGCGCCCGGCCAGTTCGATGCCGCAGCGCTTCCGGACCGGACTGTGCGCGCCGTCGGTGGCCACCAGGTAGTCGGCGCGGACGGTCTGCTCGGCGCCGCCGTCCCGGGGGCGGAGGACCGCCGTGACCCCGTCGTCGTCCTGCTCGAAGGAGACCAGCTCGGTGGCGTAGGCGTGCTCAGCGCCGCGCTCCTGGGCCGACCGGCGCAGCAGCGGCTCCAGCCCGATCTGGGTGATGAACAGCCGCGACGAGGGGCTCAGCGCCTCGACGCCCTCGTTGAAGTGCCGGAAGAAGAATTTCATCTCCGGGCTGGCCAGGCTCTCCAGCGAGACGATGGCGCCGTTCTGCACGAACTCCTGCGCCGACGCGGACTCGATCTCGCCCTGCAGGCCCACACTGCGGAAGATCTCCATGGTCCGCTGGTGGAACGAGGCGGCCCGGGGGTGGACCGCGGTGCCGCGGTGCCGCTCGACCAGCAGGTGTGGCACCTCCTGCTCGGCCAGCAGCAACGACGTCGACAGCCCGACGAGGCTGCCTCCGACGATCAGCACGGGCACCTGGCGGTCGCTCATCGAGACTTCCCCTCGCGCGTCCCGCGGTCACGGATCGTCGTCCCACGTGGCGGCCCGCCGACGCCGACAGGGCCACTCTGGTTGGGGCGGCTCATACGGGGCCCTGGTTACAGGCCGAGATCGGTGAGGCCGGGATGATCTGCAGGCCTTGGACGGCTGCGGTCCCAGTGGAACTTCCGCTCTGACTCACCGATCGGCAGGTCATTGATGCTGGCGTGTCGCCGACGCATCAGGCCGTTCTCATCGAACTCCCAGTTCTCGTTGCCGTAGGCCCGGAACCAGTTTCCCGAATCGTCGTGGTACTCGTACGCGAACCGGACCGCGATACGATTGCCCGTGTACGCCCACAGCTCCTTGATGAGCCGGTAGTCGAGCTCCCGGTTCCATTTACGTGTCAGGAACTCGACGATCTCGGGCCGCCCCTGGAAGATCTCGCTGCGGTTTCGCCACTGGCTGTCGACCGTATAGGCCAGCGAAACGCGTTCGGGGTCGCGGGTGTTCCAGGCATCCTCGGCGGCGCGGATCTTCTGGATCGCGGTCTCCTCGGTGAATGGCGGCAGCGGGGGACGGGCCTCTGACATCTGGACCTCCTGGTGGTCATGCCGCGTGCCACGAGCGCGATCGGCCGCCGACCCCACCGCACCCTACCCCGCTCGGTCGCCGACCTGCTCGCCAGCTTCGTCGCAGAGGCGTCCACCAAGGATTCTAACCAACGAATCGGAGCCGATCTGGCCAACGTGACAAGCTCAAGTTATTGAGTTCCTTCGCCGACGGTGCCGAGCTGGGGGTGATCACGTGCCCTGGGTGTAGGCGTCGTGGTAGTTCCACCACCCATACGGCGGGGTCTGGGGATACCCCTGCGGGGAGTCCTCCCAGTCCTCCTGGCGGCCCAGGGCGGTGATATCCAGATAGGCCCAGGTGCTGCCCATCTGCTCATCGCCGCGGGCATTGACCAAATAGGTGCGAAAGACCCGGTCACCCTGGCGGACAAAGGCGTTGGTGCCATGCCACTGGTCGACGCCGAAGTCCTCATCGAAGTCGTCGGTGATCGTGTACCAGGGAATCAGCTCCCACCCCTGGCGCTGCTTGAGGGCCTGGATCTCGGCCTGGGGGGCACGCGAGGCGAACACCAGCGTGGTGTCCCGGGCGTTCAGGTGGGCGGGATGGGCGACCTGGTCGGCAAGGAACGAGCAGCCCACACACGCCCGCTCCGGATAGGAGCCACCCTCGGCGTAGGTGGTGACCTCGGGCCCGTAGAAGGCACGGTAGAGGACCAACTGCCGGCGGCCGGCGAACAGGTCGAGCAGGCTCACCCGGCCCTCGGGCCCCTCGAACCCATAGGCCTTGTCCACGGCCAGCCAGGGCATCCGCCGCCGCTCGGCGGCCAGGGCGTCCCGGGCCCGGGTCAGCTGCTTCTCCTTGACCAGCAGCTGTTGGCGGGCCGCCTCCCACGCCTGGGGCGACACGATCGGGGGGGTCTTCATGGGGACTCCTCAGCTAGGGTTGGGCCCAGCTCATCCCCGGGCGTCCGGGTTTGGGTCGCGACCCCGGGGCGGTGGGTGTCGGTTGTCCGCTCAGGCGACTCGGGCAGCATCGCATGACGCTGCAACAGCCTGGAAGCGACAGGCGAGCACAACGACCAACCTCGGCGTCTGCCGGTAGCCCCTGCGGCGGCCGACGCTGCGTTCTGCATTGAGCATCCCGCCAGCACACCAACGTTTGATCATCCTGCCGTCGCGTCACCAGGTCACGTTCCTGGTCGTGTCGCGCGCGATCGAAATCATGCACTCGTGCCGACGAGGGATGTGCAGTGCTCGGCCGTGGAGAACTCTCCCGGGCTCACCCAGCCTGATCACGGTCAGTAGGTATGCTCGACGGGTGGTGACACAGACCGATCTGTTGCTGCGCGACGGGCGCACGCTGCACCCGTACGACGCCTTGGCCGAGGGTGCCGAGGACCACCTGGCGTCGGCCGAGTTCGACCCGGAGCTGTTCACCCCGGCCGATCATTCCGCCCTCGCGGGCGCATGGTCCTGGCTGCTGACCGTCGTCGAGCAGGCGATGGAAGGCGGGCTGGGTGGGATGGTGGACGACGCCTGGCCGGTGTCGCCCCGTGGGGGTTCGACCCTGGGCAGGTGCGCCCGCCGGTGGAGTCCCCGCACGGCGGCCAGGAGGGGTGCCGGGCACCGGCGGTGACCGCTGGTGCCCGGTAGCTTGGAGCGCTACCAGTGCCACAACCGATGAGATCGGTGCGGTGGTCCGGTCGAACCGAACCACGACCAACCCAGCGAGAAGGGAACCACGACCATGAAGCTCACGACCACCACGATGGTCACCGTCGACGGCGTGATGCAGGGACTGGGCGCGCCGGACGAGGACCGCCGGGGCGGATTCGAGCGCGGCGGATGGGTCGCGCCGCTGTTCGACAACCAGGCCATGGCGTTTCTGAACCAGGTCTACCAGCGCGCCGACGCGTTCCTGTTCGGCCGGCGGACCTATGAGATCTTTGCCGGCTCCTGGGGAACCTGGCCGGATCCGGGCGGCAACCCCATCTGGACGGCGTTGAACACCAAGCCCAAGTACGTGGCCTCGACCACCCTCACCGATCCGAAGTGGTCAGACACCACCGTCCTCGCCGACGACCTCGCGACCGCCATCGCCGACCTGAAGGCCAACCCGGGCGGCGAGCTGCAGGTGCACGGCAGCGGCAACCTGATCCGCTGGCTGTTCGACACCCAGCTGGTCGACGAGCTCGCCCTGGTGGTCTGCCCGGTGGTCGTTGGCCAGGGCAGGCGGCTGTTCCCCGACACCGGCCCGGACCTCGCGCTGGAGCTGGTGGAATCGCGGTCCACCCCAAAGGGGGTAACGATCCAGGTCTACCGGCCCACCGGCCGCCCACAGTACGCAACGGCCACGACCTGAAGCCGGTGACCTGGGTGCCGCACGAGACGGCCGACCGGTTCCAGCCCTATGGCCCAAGACCCACCCACGTCGGAAACGAACACCTGACCGACAAACCTCGCGACGGTATGCGGATCCGGGCAACGGTCGTTCACTGGTGGTTGCAGGCTGCAGCCTAGACCGCTGGGCGGCCACCGCGGCCCGGACCGCCCCCACCGGGCTGGCGAAGGCGGCGAAGAACGAGTCGCCCTCGGTGCTGACCTCGACCCCGCCGCCGTCCCGGATCGCCCGGCGCAGGATGGCCGCGTGCTCGTCGCGCACCGCCCCGTACCGGTCGCCCAGGTCCTGCAGCAGCCTGGTCGAGCCCTCGACGTCGGTGAACAGGAAGGTGACCGTCCCGCTGGGCAGGTCGGTCCTTGCCGGTCGCTCGTCGATGCGCCCCATGGTCGGCAACGGTAGGGCTAGGGCCGCCGCTCGGTGGGCCGGCGCCGGATGGCCTCGGCCCACCAGATGGCCAGCAGGCCGACGGCGAGAAAGCCGGCGGCCACCGCCAGCTGCAGGTCCTGGGGGGCGTAGCGGGCCGCGAACCACACCCTGACCTGGGGATCGACGCCGAACAGGTTGAAGGCCACCGGCACCAGGCCCTGGGGGAACACGCACAGGATCCCGAGGGTCCACAGGGTGCCGACGGCCGCGTCCCGCCGCCGCGACACCGGGGCGGTCCGCTCCCCGTCCAGGCCGGCGGCCGCGGGCTCGGGGCGGGCCTGCGGGCCGAGGCGGAGCAGGTCCATCAGCTCGTCGCCGTGGTCGGCCAGCCGCCGGGCGGCCACCCGGCCGCCCCACCAGTACAGCAGGCCGCCGGTGGCGACCCCGGCCAGGGCCCCGGCGGCCTGGAGGGCGGGCCGCTGCGCCGGTGGGGGTCCTTCTCGGGGACCGGGCTGGCCGCCGACAGCCACACCATCAGGCCCGGGGTGGCCCCAGCACGGCCGCGAGCATGGCCAGCACCCAGGGCCATCGACAGGGTGGTGGTCTTGCCGGCGCCGTTGGGCCCGACCAGCCCGAGGAACGACCCGCCGGGCACCTCCAGGTCGAGGTGGTCCACCGCGGTCGTCTCGCCGAACTGCTTGTGCAGCCCCACCAGCTCGAGCGCCGGCCGCTGGCCGTCGGGCCCGATCGCGATCCGGTCCTGGTCCATCCAGCACTCCTCGGGGTCAGCGGTCGGGGCGGAAGATCAGCACGAGCACCCGCAGGGCCAGGATGGCGCAGACCACCAGGAGGTTGTAGCCGAGCAGCTGGTAGAGGCTGACCGTGGCCGTCACGGCCGGGCCGCCGGCGGTGCCGAGCAGCAGGACGGCCATGATGCCGGCGGTGGCGGCCAGGATGGTCAGCAGGACCTGGTGGAGCAGCCCGGTGACATGACGGCGGTCGCGCTGGTCGGCGAACAGGCGCACCTGCACGCTGAGCCGCCCGTTCTCGGCGGCGCTGGCGATCCGCTCGACCCGGCGGGGCAGGCGGCGCAGCATCGGCAGCAGGGTGGTCAGCTCCTCGGTCACCGCCCGCCTGGCCACCTCGGCGTCCACCTGCCCGGGGCCGTGGCGGGCGGCGAAGGCGCGGGCCTCGGTGATCAGGTCGAGGCCGGGGGCGAGCCGGGCCAGGGTGCCCTCCAGGACGCCGAGGGCCCGGAACACGGCCGCCACCTCGGGCGGGACCGACAGCCCGTAGTCGGTCACGATCCGGAACAGGTCGCTGAACATGCGCATGCCCGGCTCGGCGCCCGGGCTCAGGTACCTGGCCATGAACTGGCCCAGGTCCCGCTCCAGCCGCTGCTGGTCGACCTCGTCGGGGCGCAGCATCACCTCCAGCAGGGCGTCGCTGGCCCCCAGCGGGTCGCCGCGGTCCATGGCCAGCAGCAGCCGCTGCAGGGCCGACCGCACCGCCCCGTCCAGCCGCCCGACCGAGCCGAAGTCCAGCAGCCCCAGCCGCCCGTCGGCCAGCACCAGGACGTTGCCCGGGTGCGGGTCGGCGTGGAACACCCCGCCCAGCATGACCTGGCCGAGCAGGGCCGACAGCAGCTCACGGGCCAGGACGGCGCGGTCGAGGCCGTGCTCGGAGATGACCGCCCCGGCCGCCCCCAGCGGGGTGCCGTGCAGCCGCTGCATGACCAGGACCCGCTCGCCGCACAGGGCGTGGTGGGGGACCGGGATCCGCACCGCGCCGTCGGCCGAGGCCGCCACCGCGGCCATGTTGGCGGCCTCGATGCGGAAGTCCAGCTCCTCGCGGACGGCGTCGGCGAACCCGCCGGCCAGCTCCCGGGTGCCGATCGCCCGGGCCCAGCGGGTGCGGCCCTCCAGGGAGCGGGCCAGCCGGTCCACGATGTCCAGGTCGCGGTCGACCATCGCCCGGATCCCGGGCCGCTGGACCTTGACCGCGACCTCGGCCCCGGACCGCAGCCGGGCCGCGTGCACCTGGGCGATCGAGGCGGCGGCCAGGGGCCGCCGGTCGAAGTTGGCGAACACCTCGGTGACCGGCCGGCCCAGCTCGCCCGCCAGGACCTGCTCGACCTGGTCCCAGGCGGCCGGGGGGACGTGGTCCTGGAGCCGTCCCAGCTCCCCGATGAACTCGGCCGGGAGCAGGTCCGGGCGGGTCGAGAGCATCTGGCCGAGCTTGACGAAGGTGACCCCGGCCTCCTCAAGGGCCAGCCGCAGCGACCGGGCCAGCCGTTCCCGGCCGTCCGGGGTGTCCAGCTCGGCCCGCCCCCGCCGGCCCCACAGGTAGGGGCCGAGGCCGTGGCGGACCGCGATCCGGCTGATCTGGGAGTACCGGCGGGTCCTGGCGACGCGGCCCCGCAGCGCCCGCCGCAGCTCCAGCGGCCCCGGCAGCGAGCCGCTCGGCACCACGGCCTCGGCCACGACCAGGAACACCATCGCCACCACCAGCGCGGCCGCCCCGACCAGGATGAGGAACCACAGCGGGGTGACCGCCCCCTGGCCCTGCAGGGAGCCGGCCAGGGGCTGGGCGATGGGGCCGGCGACCGCGAACCCGACCAGCCCGGCCAGCAGCAGCCGCACCAGCCCGAACCGCAGCCCCAGCAGCCGCCGGGCCAGCAGGGCGAACGCCCCGACGATGGCGGCCACGCTCAGCAGGATCAGTACCGCGGTCAGGGCGACGGCCAACACCCTCATCGGCGACCCGTCCTTTCCTGTCCCATTCCCGCTCCGGTGGGGGATTGCTCCGCCCTATGCTAGGGAGCAGACAGTGGACGTGTCCGCAAACCAGCCGGCGACCCCGGGAGGCCCGCTCCGCCCTCCCGGGCTCCCGCGCACGCCGCGACGGCGCCCCTCCGGCCAGCCGCCCCCGCTGCCCCACCACCTCCAGACCACCGGGGTCGGCTGGCTGGCCGCGGCCGTGGTCCTGGCCGTGGCCTCGGTGGTGGTCTTCGCCGACGGCTGGCGCGGCCCCGGCCTGGCCGTCGCCGCCATGGACGACGCGGTCGTCGGCTGGCTGGCCGGGCTGCGCGCCCCCGGCCTGACCGGGGCCATGCAGGCCCTGGCCGCCCTCGGCTCCTGGATCGCCATCACCGTCCTGCTCTGGGGGCTGCTGGCCGCCCTGCTGGTGCTGCGGCGCCTGCGGCAGCTGCTGGTGGTGCTGGGCGCCTGGATGGTGCTGGGCCTCCTCACCCAGTACCTGCTGGCCCCGCTGGTCCAGCGGCCACGGCCGTTCGGGGTCGTCTTCCGGGCCGACTGGTATGCCTGGGCGCTGCCCGCCCAGCAGGTGGCGTCCCTGGCCATGCTGCTCGTCGGGGCCCTGTACGGCCTGGTGCCCGAGGGCCGCTGGCGCCAGGCCGGCAAGCGGGCCGCCACCGCCGTGGTCGCCCTGGTCGCCGCCGCCCAGCTGTACCTGGGCGTGGCCGCGCCCACCGACCTCCTGGTCGGGGTGGCCATCGGCGTCGCCGTCCCCCTGCTCGCCTTCCGCTGGTTCGCCCCCAGCCAGGTCTTCCCGATCGCCTACCGGCGCGGGCGGGCCGCCCACCTGGACGTCGGCGGGGCCCGCGGCCAGGCGATCCGCCAGGCCCTCTCGGACCAGCTGGGGCTGGTGGTCGAGGAGGTCAAGCCGTTCGGCCTGGCCGGCTCGGCCGGCTCCACCCCGCTGCGGATCAAGGTCAAGGGCGACCCCGACACCTGGCTGTTCGGCAAGCTCTACGCCCGCAGCCACCTGCGCGCCGACCGCTGGTACAAGCTGGGCCGGGAGCTGCTGTACGGCCGGCTCGAGGACGAGAAGCCGTTCAACACCGTCCGCCGGCTGGTCCAGCAGGAGGACTACGCGCTCCAGAAGCTGTACCTGGCCGGGCTGCCCACCCCGCGGCCGTACGGGATCGTCGAGATCACCCCGGAACGCGAGTACCTGCTGGTCACCGAGTTCTTCGCCGGCGCGGTGGAGCTGGGCGAGGCCGAGGTGGACGAGCGGGTGATCGACGACGGCCTCTCGATCGTCAGGCGGCTGTGGGAGGCCGGCCTGGCCCACCGCGACATCAAGCCGGCCAACCTGCTGGTCCGCGACGGCCGCATGCTGCTGATCGACGTGTTCTTCACCGAGGTCCGGCCGACCCCATGGCGCCAGGGGGTCGATCTGGCCAACATGATGCTGTGCCTGGCCCTGCGCTCCAGCCCCGAGCTGGTCTACCAGCGGGCCCTGGGCCAGTTCTCGGTGGAGGAGATCAGCGAGGGGTTCGCCGCCGCCCGCGGGCTGGCCCTGCCCTCCCAGCTGCGCCGGATGCTGCGCGAGCAGGGACGGGGCGTGCACGCCGCGTTCCTGCGGCTGCTGCCGGCCCGGCCCCGCCCGGTCCGGGTCCAGCGCTGGAGCGCCCGCCGGGTCGGGCTGCTGCTGGCGGCCGGGCTGGTGGCGGTGCTGCTGGCCCCGGCCCTGCCGGTGGTGTTCGGCAACTCCGACCTCAACATCACCCGCCTCCAGATCGCGACCGTGGACTGCGACCGCCCCGAGCCGCTGTGGCTCCAGGCCCAGGCGGTGCCGTCGGCGTCGCTGGTGCCGTGCCTGCGGGAGCTGCCCGGCTGGAAGCTGGCCGGCGCCAACGCCCGCAACGGCTGGTCGCAGCTCACCCTCAACCACGACCGGGCCGGCGAGCACGCGATGGTGGTGCGGCTGACCGCCACCTGCGACCCGGCCGGCGCGGCCGAGCTGGAGTCCCGGCACCCGGGCGTCCGCCACTACCGGCGGACCGAGCGCCTCCCCGGCGGCGGCTTCGGCGCCACCTGGTACGACCGGTTCCCCGGCGGCTGCGTGACCACCCGGCTGCGGTCGGCCGCCGACCCCGACGGCCGGTTCGCCGCCGAGGCCCCGGTGGTGCTCGAGTACGCCACCCGCCAGGCCCTCCGGCGGCGCCTGGAGGAGCGCTCCGGCGGGCGGCTCCACCTGGACCCGGTCGACCCCGTTTCCAGCTAGTTCCAGCTAGCCTTTCGGTGTGCACCGGAGGCTGAGGTGAGCGGCGGGCTGACCCGCCGGATGGCCGTCGCGAGCGGCCTGCTCGCGCTGGTGGTCAGCGCCGCCTTCACGGTGCTGCTGGTCTCGGTCGAAGATCTCCGATCCTCGGAACGGCTGGCCCTGCACGCCCAGGAGGTGCTGACCGCCGCCAACCAGCTGGAGCGGCTGGTGGTCGACGTCGAGACGGGCCAGCGCGGGTTCGTGATCACCGGCAGGGAACGGTTCCTGGACCCCTGGCACGACGCCCGGCAGGCCCTTCCCGAGGCCAGCCGGCGACTCGAGCAGCTCACCGCCGGCGAACGCCAGCACGACCAGGCGCTGCGGATCGGCCGGGCCGTCACCGCCTACGTCCAGGACTACTCGGTGCCGCTGGTGACCGCGGCCCGGCGCGACCCGGCCTCGGTCCGGACCGAGGCCGCCACCGAGGAGGGCCGGCAGCGGGTCGACGCCATCCGGGCCGAGTTCGACCGGCTGGTGACGACCGAGCGAAGCCTGGCCCTTTCCCGTGAGCGCCAGTCCGACCTCGCCGCCGGCCGGGCGATCGCGGCCACCGTCGGCGGGCTGGTCGGCTCGGCCCTGCTCGTCCTGCTGTTCGCCGGCTACCTGACCCGGGCCATCGTCCAGCCGGTCCGCCGCGCGGCCGCCATGGCCGGCCGGCTGGCCGGCGGCGACCTGGGCGTGCGCATGCCCGAGACCGGGGTCGACGAGGTCGGGGCGCTGGAGCGCTCGTTCAACACCATGGCCGGCTCGCTGGAGCAGAGCCGTGACGAGCTCACCCGGCTGCTCGAGGAGCAGGCGGCCCTGCGCCGCGTGGCCACCCTGGTCGCCCGGGCCGTGCCCCCGGAGGAGATCTTCTCGGCGGTCGCCTCGGAGGTCGGCCGGCTCGTCGGGGCCGACGACACCGTGGTGGTCCGCTTCGACCCCGACGGGACCGCCACCGTGGTCGTCGGGCTGGGCGAGGACCGGCCCCCGTCGGGGACGCACTGGCAGGCCGACGAGGTCTCGGCCATCACCCGGGTGTGGCGCACCGGCCGCTCGGCCCGGGTCGACGACGACCTCTGGAAGGAGGCGTCGGGGCCGGTCGCCGACCGGCTGCGGCGGCTGCACGTCCGCTCGGTGGCGGCCAGCCCGATCGTGGTCGAGGGCCGGCTGTGGGGGGCGCTGTCGGTCGCCACCACCCATGCCCCCCTGCCGGGCGACACCGAGCGGCGCATGGGCGACTTCACCGAGCTGGCGGCCACGGCGATGGCCAACGCCGAGAGCCGGGCCGAGCTCACCGCCTCCCGGGTCCGGATCGTGGCCGCCGCCGACGACACCCGGCGCCGGATCGAACGGGACCTGCACGACGGCATCCAGCAGCGGCTGGTCTCCCTCGGGCTGGAGCTGCGCGCCGCCCAGTCGACCGCCGCGGCCGCCGACGCCGAGCTGGGTGGGCAGCTGGAGCGGGTCGCGGACGGGCTGGGGGAGGCGCTGACCGAGCTCCAGGACCTGTCGCGCGGCATCCACCCGGCCATCCTGTCCGAGGGCGGCCTGGGCCCGGCCCTGCGGGCGCTGGCCCGCCGCTCGGCCGTCCCCGTGGAGCTGGACCTGGAGCTGGACACCACCCGGCTGCCGGCGTCGATCGAGGTCGCCGCCTACTACGTCGTCTCCGAGGCCCTCACCAACGCCGCCAAGCACGCCCGGGCGACGGTGGTCGACGTCCGCGCCCGGGCCGGCGACGGGCGCCTGCACCTGCTGGTCCGCGACGACGGGGTCGGCGGCGCCACCGTCGCCCACGGCTCGGGGCTGATCGGGCTCAGCGACCGCGTCCAGGCGCTTGGCGGCACCATCACCGTCCGCAGCCCGGCCGGCGAGGGCACCACCCTGGAGATCGACCTGCCGGTGACGGGCTGACGGCCGGACGGGACCGGCCGGGGGAGTTGGCCGGTCCCGTCCGGGTCGGGGTCAGTGCTGGACCGCCTGCCGGTGGGCCCGGTTGCTCGGGGGCACGGCGCTGGCGCCGAAGATCACCGCGAGGACGCCGACGACCCAGGAGGTCCACGAGGCGCCGGTCCGGTCGGTGTAGCTCAGCGCCCACGGGGCCACGAACAGCAGCACCCCGAACAGCACGATGAGCCACTCGGTGGCCACCACGCCCGGCATGGCGAGTGAGCTGAGGGCCGCCACGGCCGTCAGCACCCCCAGCGCGATCAGCGCCCAGAAGGCGCCACGCTCGCCGGTGGTGCTGACCCAGATCGGTGACAGCGCCGCGTACAGGCCGGCGATCAGCGCGCCGTAGTCCTGCAGGCGGGTCCATGGCCGCATCAAGTCCACCTCCTTGTTCTGCGTGCATACGCACGTCCGTCGCCCCGAGGATCCGCCGCCAGGACCCGGGGCGGCATCGCGGCCAGCACCCCTTTGCCCCTGCCGGGTGGCCGGTACCGGCCGATGCCGGCTGGCTGGAATCGGCGGGTCGGCTCGGCCCGGTCCTGTCGGGGGTGCCTGGTAGACATCGGGGCCGAGATTGGCCCTCGCTCTGGTCCCTTCCGCCCGTAGGCTCCTTCCGTGACCCTGCCCACGCTGCAACCGGCCGGCGCCGCCCTCTGGCCCCGGCCGCCGGCCCGGCCCGTGCTGTACGGCCGGGCGGCCGAGCTGGCGGCGATCGACCGGCTGGTCGTGGCCGCCCGGGCCGGCCGGGGCGGGGCCCTGGTGATCCGGGGGGAGCCGGGGATCGGCAAGTCCGCCCTGCTGGCCTACGCCGGCCAGCGGGCCGTCGGCCTGCGGGTGCTGCACGTGGTCGGGGTGGAGGGCGAGTCGCGGCTGGCCTACGCCGCCCTCCAGCAGCTGCTGCATCCCCTGCTGGGCCGGGCCGGCCAGCTCCCGGGCCCGCAGGCCCGCGCCCTGCGGGTCGCGGTCGGGCTGGAGGCCGGCCCGCCGCCCGACCGGTTCCTGGTCGGCATGGCCACCCTGACCCTGCTCTCGGAGGCCGCCGAGGACCGGCCGCTGCTGTGCCTGGTCGACGACGGCCACTGGGGGGACGCGCCCTCGCTGGCCGTGCTCGGCTTCGTGGCCCGCCGCCTGGAGACCGAGCCGGTGGCGCTGCTGGTGACCATGCGCGACGGGCATCCGTGCCCCGAGGGCGCCGCCGGGGTGGCCACGCTGCACCTGGAGGGGCTGGACGCCGAGGCGGCCGCGGCCCTGCTGCGGGAACGCTGGCCCCGCGGGCTGGCCCGGGCCGTCCGGCGCCGGCTGCTGGAGGCCTGCCGCGGCAACCCGCTGGCCCTGCTGGAGCTGCCGGCCGCCCTCACCCCGGGCCAGCGGGCGGGCACCGACACGCTGGAGGACCCGCTGCCCATCGCCGGGGCGCTCGAGGAGGCCTTCCTGGACCGGGCCCGCCGCCACGACCCGGGCGCCCAGACCCTGCTGCTGCTGGCCGCGGCCGAGGGCGGCGGCCGGCTGGCCACCGTCCGCGAGGCGGCCCGGCGGCTGGGACTGGACCCCGGCGGCCTGGACTCCGGCCGGCTCGACGGCCTGGTCCGGGTCGACGGGTCGACGGTGGCCTTCCGGCACCCGCTGGCCCGCTCGGCCGTCTACCACGGGGCCATCCCGGCCGACCGCAAGGCCGCCCACCGGGCCCTGGCCGAGACCCTCGGCGACGACCAGGCGGCCCGGCGGGCCTGGCACCGGGCCCAGGCCACCGACGGTCCCGACGAGGCGGTCGCGGCCGAGCTGGAGGGCGCGGCCACCGAGACCCTGCGCCGGGCCGGGCATGGCGCCGCGGCCGCCGACCTGGAGCTGGCCGCCGAGCTCAGCCCGGACGACGGGGGCCGCGCCCGCCGCCTGGCCGCCGCGGCCGCGGCCGCCTGGCGGGGCGGCGACAGCGCCGGTGCCCGCGCCCTGCTGGACCGGGCCGAGCGGCTCGATCCCTCCGGGCCGGGCGTGCTGCTGGACGTCCGCCTGCTGCGCGGGTCGATCGAGCTGCGCGACGGCATCCCCGGCGACGGCGCCGCCATCCTGGCCGAGGCCGCGGCCAGGGCGGTGGCCACCGACCGCCGGCGGGCCGTGCCCCTGCTGGTGGCCGCGGCCGAGGCCGCCTTCGTGACCGGGCAGTGGGAGACGCTGGCCGTGCTCGGCAGCCTGGCCGCCTGGCTGCGGCCGACCGGCGACGCCGACGACGCGGTGGTGCTGCGCCTGCTGGCCGCGGCCGCCCCGCCCGACGGCGACCCGGCCGCGGCCAACCCGCCCGACGGCGGCCGCGCCGACCTGGCCGCCGCCGAGCGGCTCGAGGACCCGGTGCTGCTGGGGCTGGCCGGTCAGCTGGCCTGGAAGCTCGGCGGCGACGAGCCGGCGCGGGCCCTGCACGTCAAGGCCGTGGAGCGGGCCCGCATGCTCGGCGCCCTCGGGACCCTGGCCTGGGCGCTGGAGAGCCTCAGCCTGGCCGAGCTCAAGCGCGACCACTACGCCCTGGCCGAGCTCCACGCCCGCGAGGGCCTGCGGATGGCCCTGGAGGCCGGCCACCACAACGGCGCCTGCCGGCACCAGAGCCTGCTCGCCCACCTGTCGGCCCTGCGCGGCCGCGAGCAGGAGACCCGCCGCCTGGCCGGCGAGGTCCTGGCCGCCGCGACCGCCCGCCGCCTGGTCCGCGAGGCCGGCGAGGCCCAGTTGGCCCTGGGGTTGCTGGCCCTCGGGGGCGGGCGGCCGGCCGAGGCCCTGGAGCACCTGGAGGCGCTGTGGGCGCCCGGCCCGCTGCCCGGCTACCGCCCGATCGCCCTGTACGCCGTCCCCGACCTGGTCGAGGCGGCCGTGCGGGCCGGCCAGCCCGACCGCTGCCGGGACCGGCTGGACGCCTGGCTGGCCGTGTCCGACCCGCCCCGCGACCCCGCGGTGGCCGCGCTGACCGCCCGCTGCCGGGCGCTGGTGGCCACCGGGCCGGGGGCGGCCGGCCAGTTCGAGGAGGCGCTGGGCCTGCACGCCGCCGCCCAGCAGCCCTTCGGCCACGCCCGCACCCAGCTGCTGTACGGCGAGTGGCTGCGGCGCCAGCGGCGGCGCACCCAGGCCCGGCCGCACCTGCGCGACGCCCTGGAGGCGTTCGGGCGGCTCGGCACCCCGGCCTGGGCCGACCGGGCCCTGCGGGAGCTGCGGGCGGCCGGGGAGACCGCCGGCGACCACGACCCCGGCGACCTGGAGCGGCTCACCCCCCAGGAGCTCCAGATCGCCCGCGGGGTGGTGGAGGGCGCGACCAACCGCGAGATCGCCGCCCAGCTGTTCGTCAGCCCCCGCACCGTCTCCCACCACCTGCGCAGCGTCTTCAGCAAGCTCGCGATCAGCTCCAGGGGCGAGCTGATCCACATCGGGCTGGCCGGCGACCTCGACCGTCCCGGTCAGCCGCTCAGGCCATGACCGGCTCGGCCGCCTCGTCGCGGCGGGCCCGGGCCGGCAGGGCGAAGCGGCCGAAGGGCAGGGTGTAGCCGGCCAGCAGCACCACCACCAGGCCGAGCCAGCGCCGCGGGTCGGGCTCGCCCATGGTCAGCGGCCGAGGACGGCCCGCAGCACCTGGTCGAGCTCGGCCGCCGGGTCGGCCACGGCGGCCGGGCTGCGCCAGGCCACGAACCCGTCCGGCCGGACCAGCAGGGCCCCGTCGTCGCCGATCCCGTGGGCGGCGGCCAGGTCCTGGCCGGCCAGCTCGACCCCGAACCGGTAGGCCCGCAGCGGCACCCCCAGCCGCTCGGCCACCCGCTCGGCGGCCGCCGTCCACCCACCGCCGGGGCCGGCCAGCAGCACCGGCTGGCGGCCGTACAGGTCGAGGGTGGACAGCTTGTCGCCGTCGAGCTCGATCTCCCGGTGCGGCGACCTGGTGCCCGGCGCCGCGGACAGCCGGCCCGGCGGCACCGGGGTCGTCTCCCCGGAGGCGCCCAGCACGGCCGAGGAGCGGTACCGGTAGCCGAGCGCGACCGCGGCATGGTCGATCAGCGGCGCGGCCTGGCCGCCGGCGCCCTGGGCCATGCGGAACTGGAAGCGGGCCAGCGCCTGCTCCATGACCAGCCGCCCCACCGGGCGCCGCTCCTCGGCGTAGCTGTCCAGCAGCCCCGGCCCGGCCTGCCCATGCAGGACCGCGGCCAGCTTCCAGGCCAGGTTGTGGGTGTCCTGGATGCCGGTGCTGCCCCCGAGCCCGCCGGTCGGCGGCACGATCCGGGCCGCGTCCCCGACCAGGAACACCCGCCCGGCGCGGTAGCTGTGGGCCAGCTGGGCGCCGATGGTGAACCCCAGCACCTTCAGGTCGGTGCCGGGGATCTGCGGGCGCAGCCGGACCTCCAGGTCGGGCAGGCCGGCGGCGGCGCGGACCAGCTCGGCCACCCGCTGGTCGGGGAAGTCCGCCGGCGAGTCCTGGTCGGGACGGTAGCCGGTGCCGAACACCCAGCGCAGCCCGGCGTCGTCGTGGGCCATCAGGATGGTCCCTGGGCTGGGCCGTCCCAGGTAGGCGATGGACACCGGCCGGCCGCGCAGGGCCGGGTTGAGGTCGGCCTCGATCAGGGCGGTGATGGTGTGGAACAGCGGGCCGGGGCCGTCGACGCCGATGCCGAGCCGCCCCCTGACCGGGCTGTTGGCCCCGTCGGCGGCGATCAGGTAGTGGGCCCGGACGGTGCGTGAGCCGCCGTCGGCCCGGTCGGTGACGGTCGCGGTGACCCCCTCGTCGTCCTGGGTGAAGGCGGTCAGCTCGGTCGAGAACCGCACCTGGGCGCCCAGCTCCTCGGCCCGGGCCCGCAGCAGGACCTCCAGCTTGTCCTGGTCGATGGGGGCGAACCCGCACGGGCTGGCGTCGCCCACCTCCCCGTCCTCGCCCTCCTCCTCGGTCGGGGCGTACTCGGGACTGGCCAGCGTCTCGGCCCTGGCCGTCACCCACCGGTAGTCGCCGTCGCCGGCGAAGCTGGCCGCGCGGATGGCCGGCTCCAGCCCGACCTGGCGGTACGCCTCGACCGTACGTGGGGTGATCCCGCGCAGCCGCGGGTGGATCAGCAGCCCGGGGTGCCGCTCCACGACCAGGCACGGCACCCCGTGCCAGGCCAGGAACACGGCGCTGGACAGCCCGGTCAGCGCGCCCCCGACCACCAGCACCGGGGTTCGTTCCTCTGCCATCGCTCCTCCTCACCGCACGCCTCGGCGGGAGCCTACGGACGCCCACCCCGCCCCGGCATCGGCCACCGCATCGCACAAACGGCCGGTCGGCCCCCCGCTCCCGTGGCAGCATGGACCGATGCTGCTGGCCCAGCTGTCCGACACCCACCTGACCACCGGGGTCCTCGCCGGCCCTCCGGCCGAGCGTGCCCACCGGGCCCTGCTGGGGCGGCTGGGCCTGCCCGTCCACGTCGTCCCCGGCAACCACGACCACGCGCCACGCATGCTCCAGGCCCTGGCCGGCGACGGCTACGTGCAGGCGGCGGCGGACGAGCCGGGTCGCTGCTACTAACGGGTGGACTACCCGGGGCTGCGGCTGCTGTGCTGCGACTCCAGCGTGCCCGGGCGCGACGACGGGGAGCTGGGGCCGACCCAGCTGGCCTGGCTGGACCGCGAGCTCGGCCGTGACCCCGAGGTGCCGGTGGTCCTGGCCATGCACCACCACCCGGTGCCGAGCGGCATCGCCTTCATGGACACGATCATGCTGTCCGACGCCGACCGGCTGGCCGCGGTCCTGGGAGGCCACCGGCCGCCGACCCGCATCCTCACCGGGCACCTCCACCGGCCCAGCGCGGCCATGCTCGCCGGCAGCCTGGTCACCTCCGCCCCCAGCACCTACCGGCAGGTCCACCTCGACCTCGACCCCTCCCGGCCCCTGGCCTTCGTCGACGAGCCGCCCGGGCTGCTGCTGCACCACCTCGAGGGCCCGGACGCGGTCACCCACCTGCTCCCGATCGAGGACAGCGGCCCGCCCCTGGGCACCCTCTGAGGCCCCAGGGCTCCGGGAGGCCGGATTCCAGGTAGCCGGTAGACCGGGGTGGCGCTAGCCGCGATGCCCCGGAGGGCCATGTCGGAGATGGTGGTGCCATGCAGCACAGCGGCGAGCAGGGGCGCCGGCCACGGCGGTGGCCGGTCGCCACCGTGTCCGTCCTGGCCGTGACCGCGCTGCTGACCGTGCTCCAGTACCCGTTCCCGCAGGTGCGGCTGGCGTTGTGGCGCGACCCGGACGCCATCGCCGCCGGTCAGTGGTGGCGGCTGGTCACGGCGCTGTTCGTCCAGTACGACGCCGTCTGGCAGATCGTGGTGGTGTTCGCCTGCATCGCCGCGGTCGGGGTCCTGGCCGAGCGGGTCTTCGGGCACGGCTGGTGGCTGCTGCTGTACCTGGGCTGCGGGGTGGTCGGCCAGGTGTTCGGCGTCCTGTGGGAGCCGCCGGACGCGGGCGCCTCGGTGGCCGGGGCCGGGCTGCTCGGGGCGGTGTGCGCCTGGCTGCTGTCCCCGGCCGGGCCCCGCCAGGTCCAGGTCCGGGTCTGGGGGGTGCTGTGGCCGCTGGTCGGGGTCGCCCTCACCGTGCAGCAGGACCAGCACGGCCCGCCGCTGCTGGTCGGCTTCGGCCTCGGCGCGCTGCTGCTCTGGCTCGACCGGCGGCGCGCCGCCGACCGGCTGCTGCTGTTCTCGGACGCCGTGTCCGAGCACGGTCACCGGCCTGGGTAGGTTCGCCGGAGTTTGCGCGTAGGTGCCGGAGGTGGGATCGTCCTGCCATGAGCGCCTACCACGGGGACACGGAGGCCGGGCGGCAGCACGCCGAGGGCCCGCCGACCTTCCGGATGGTCCGGCGCGGGTACGACCCGGCCGAGGTCGACGCCTACATGCCCCAGCTCATGACCCGCCTCGAGGAGGCGGTCGGCCTCTACGCCAAGGCCGAGCAGGCCCGGGCCGAGCTCCAGCGTGAGGTCACCAACCTCCGCGAGGGGTCGCCGTCGTTCGAGCAGCTCGGCGGGGAGGCGGCCGCCCTGCTCCAGGAGGCCGGCCGCTCGGCCGAGCAGCTGGTCGAGAACGCCAGGCGCCGCGCCGACACTATCATCGAGAAGGCCCAGCAGCAGGCCGAGCAGGTCCGGGCCGACGTCGAGGCCGAGGCCCAGAAGGCGCTGGCGCAGGCCCGCGAGGTCGCCGACCACATCCGCGCCGAGGCCGAGCAGGAGCGGGCGACCGTGTCCAGCGAGGCCGAGCAGGTCCGCGAGTTCCGCGACGGCATGCTGGACGACCTGAGCCGCGTCCACGGCGAGATCAACGGCCTGCTGGAGCGGACCCGCAGGCAACGCGACCAGGCCCTGCCCGCCGCCAACCCCGACGCCAAGCCCCTGCCCGCCCCCGAGCCCGGGCCCGGCAAGCCGCCCCAGCCGGCGAAGGTCCCCGAGCTCGAGTAGCCACCGCCGCGGCGTCGGCGCCGCGCTCTGGTGGGCAAGGATGGACCCATGGGCAGCACCAGGATGGAGATCGAGGAGCGCATCGACGTCGAGGCGCTCCTCAAGAGCATCGGGTCGCTCCAGGACCTCGGGTTCCGGCAGCGAGGCCTGGAGCCTGCCATGCAGCAGGTCGTGGACGCGGCCAAGGCCCTGTTCCGGAGCGACGGGGCCGGGCTGATGCTGATCGGCAAGGGCGAGGTGTTGCGCTGGGTCACCGCCACCGACCCGCGCGCCCAGGTCATCGAGACGGCCCAGGAGCGGCTCGGCGAGGGCCCCTGCGTCGAGGCGTTCGAGAAGGGCACGCTCCAGCTGATCGCCGACACCGCCGCCGAAGAGCGCTGGCCCGAGCTGACCAGGGTGCTACGCCACGACGGGGTCCACGCGGTCCTGAGCGTGCCCGTCCAGGTGGCCCAGGGCACGGTCGGCAGCCTCAACTTCTACCTGGCCGAGCCGCACGAGTGGGACCACAGCGAGCGCAACGCGGCCGAGGTCTACGGCCGGCTGGCCGGGGCGCTGCTCGGCAGCGCGCTCACGGCCGAGCTCCAGGGCCAGCTGATCGAGCAGCTCCAGTGGGCCCTCGAACACCGCGTCCTTGTCGAGCAGGCCAAGGGCATCCTGATGGGCCGCGAGAACATCTCGGCCGACGTCGCCTACCAGCGCATGCGGTCGGCGGCCAGGTCCTCGCGGCGCCCGGTGGCCGAGGTCGCCCGGATCGTCGTCGACGGCGGCCCCTGGAAGCTCCCCAGGAAGGACTCCTGAGCAGCCGTCCGGGCGCCGGCCGCGCCGATGCCAGCCGACGCCCGGACGCGGCTCGCCCTACCGCCCGCCGCCGCTCCGCACCTGCCGGCGCCCGGCCGGTGCGGTCTCGGGCTCCGGCGGCGACCCGCCGTCGGTGCCTCTGGCCTGCTGGAGCCGGTCACTGGCGGCGCCGGCGGCCTTCTCCAGGCCGGCGCCGAGGCCGGACCGGACCTTGCCGGTGACCTCACGGACCTCGGGACGCCCGGCCAGCCGGCGGCCGGCCTCGACGATCCGCTCGTAGCGCTCGCGGCCGGCCCTGGCCCCCAGGACGTACCCGGCGGCCAGGCCGGCCAGCAGCTTCAGGTTGCCTGCCATGCGTCTCCTCCTCCGCTGTCGCCTGCTCGGCTGGACCGTCTGGGCCGCGACCGGGGCCCGGCGCCCGGCCCTGGCGACGGCCCGCCCGGCGGCGGTCAGGGGCGCGGCCACCGTCCCGGCCAGGGCACGCAGCCGCCGCCGGCGGCGCCGCCGGCGCAGCAGCCCGGCGGGCACGGCGAGCACCGGCCCGACGGTCCGGCCGACGGCCCCGGCCAGGCCGGACGACCGCCGCCGGCGTCGGGACCGGGCCAGCAGGAGGCCGCCGGCCACCGACGAGCCAGCCGCCCCGGCGGCCAGCAGCAGCCGGGCACGCGGCGACCCCATCGCCGGCGGGCTCGGGACCCGCTGGCGGGCCCGGCCCAGCCCCTGCCGCAGACGGGCCCGGCCGCCGGGATCGCGCCTGGCGCTTGCCCAGCGCAGCTCCGGGGCGCCGCCGTAGTGTCCATGGAGCCGGGCCGTCTCCTCCTCCGAGAGCTGCCGGCCGGCACGGATGGTGGGAGCGTCGGAGACCAGCGCCCCCTCCACCGGGACGCGGACCCGGTCCTCCTGCTCGGCGGCGTCGACCAGGGGCACGAACACCTGGCGGCCGCCCTGCCCGGTGACGACCAGGGCCCACTGGGGCTCCCTGGTGAGACGGTCCAGGTAGATGTGGGTGATCTGGCCCAGGGGGGCGCCGTCACGGTCGACGACGGTCCGCGCTCGCCAGCCGCGAGCCACCTCGATCGAAGGTCGCGGCATCGCCCTCACCGCTCCCAGTCCGGCCGGTCCGCCTCGACCCGCTCTGTGCGGACCGGCAGGGGCCGCTCCCGGTCGCCGACGACCGCCGTGGTGCCCAGGCCGGGGGCGGCCGGCGGGGCCGGGGCGACGGTCGGGATGGCGGCAGGGCCCTCGGCCAGCCGAAGGACCTCCTGGGCCTTGAGCACGAAGTCGTTGGTGGCCAGGTCGCGGATGGTCCTGACGCCGATTGCCTTGCGCAGGGCGTCGCCGCCCCGCGCGCCAAGCCCGCGCAGCGCCTCCACCGGCGCGTCGGGCAGCTCGTTGATGTCGCGGTCCTCGTAGCGCTTGTCGACGTAGGCTTCTGTCCTGCCGGCTCCCATGGCTGGTTCGCCTCCCTGTGACCTGTGATCCGGGTGGTGCGCCGGGCGCGCCGAAGGGGCGCCGGGCGGCGCGACGGGTGAACGGATCCGACCTCCGCGGCAGCAGCGCGCTGCGATCGACGCGGCACAGGACGAGTGCGGTCCTGCTCGGTGGGCGGCATCGCCGTCCTCGGGATATGCCCCAGGACCCTACCCTAAACCCGCGACACGCACCCCGAATCACCCGTCGGGGTGATTACGGCTCACCCCCCGGGCCCAATACTGGCCGCAGCCGAGGGTCGGCGGGCTCGGGCGCGAGCGGAGGTGCGGCGGTGAGCGACGGCGACAGGCCGAACATCCTGGTCATCTGGGGTGACGACATCGGCATCACCAACCTGAGCTGCTACAGCGACGGGCTGATGGGCTACCGGACGCCCAATATCGACCGGATCGCCGACCAGGGCATGCGGTTCACCGACTCCTACGGGGAGCAGAGCTGCACGGCCGGACGGTCGGCGTTCATCACCGGCCAGAGCGTGTTCCGGACCGGGCTCAGCAAGGTCGGCATGCCGGGGGCGACGGTCGGCCTGCAGGCCGAGGACCCGACCATCGCCGAGCTGCTCAAGCCGCTCGGCTACGCGACCGGGCAGTTCGGCAAGAACCACCTCGGGGACCGCAACGAGTACCTGCCGACCGCCCACGGCTTCGACGAGTTCTTCGGCAACCTCTACCACCTGAACGCCGAGGAGGAGCCGGAGCTGCCCAACTACCCACCGGCGGCCGACTTCCCCCACTTCCGGGAGCGGTTCGGGCCCCGCGGGGTGCTGCACAGCTGGGCGACCGAGGACGACGACCCGACCGAGGAACCCCGCTGGGGCCGGGTGGGCCGCCAGCGGATCGAGGACACCGGCCGCTGACCCGCAAGCGGATGGAGACCATCGACGACGAGGTCCTCGAGCACGCCCTGGACTTCATCGACCGCCAGCACCAGGCCCAGACGCCCTTCTTCGTCTGGTTCAACACCACCCACATGCACCTGCGGACCCATCCCAAGCCGGAGAGCATCGGGCAGGCCGGCCGCTGGCAGTCGCCCTACCACGACACCATGGTCGACCACGACAAGGTCGTGGGGGCGCTGCTGGACAGGCTGGACGCCCTCGGGATCGCCGAGAACACGATTGTCGTCTACTCCACCGACAATGGGCCCCACATGAACACCTGGCCCGACGGCGGGATGACCCCGTTCCGCAGCGAGAAGAACACCAACTGGGAGGGCGCCTTCCGGGTCCCGGAGATGGTCCGCTGGCCGGGCAGGATCCCCGCCGGGGTGGTCTCCAACGAGATCGTCCAGCACCACGACTGGCTGCCGACCTTCCTGGCGGCGGCGGGCGACCCCGACATCGTCGAGAAGCTCAAGCAGGGCCACGAGGCGGCCAGCAAGTCCTTCCGGGCCCACATCGACGGCTACAACCTGCTCCCCTACCTCACCGGCGAGGTCGACCAGAGCCCCCGCCAGGGCTTCATCTACTTCTCCGACGACGGCGACGTGCTCGCCCTGCGCTTCGACAACTGGAAGGTCGTGTTCATGGAGCAGCGCGCCCAGGGGACACTCCAGCTCTGGGCCGAGCCGTTCGTGGCGCTGCGCGTCCCCAAGCTGTTCAACCTGCGCACCGACCCCTTCGAGCGGGCCGACGTCACCTCCAACACCTACTACGACTGGGTCCTCGACAACGACTACATCGTGCTGGCGGCCACCGCGGTGGTGACCCAGTTCCTCCAGACCTTCCGGGAGTTCCCGCCTCGCCAGAAGGCGGCCAGCTTCACCATCGACCAGGCGGTGGCCAAGCTCGAGGCCGCCCTCACCACCGGCCGCTAGGAGACGTGCTGTGACAGCCATTCGGCATGCCCGGTCGGACCGCCCGCCAGGGACCGGGGACATGGTCTGGGTCCCGGGCGGGACGTTCCTGATGGGCTCCGACCACCACTACCCGGAGGAGGCGCCGGCCCACCGGGTGACCGTGGACGGCTTCTGGATCGACCGGCACACCGTCACCAACGCCGAGTTCGCCCGCTTCGTGCGCAAGACCGGCCACGTCACCGTGGCCGAGCAGGCCCCCGACCCGGCCGACTACCCCGACGCCCTGCCCGAGCTGCTGGTCCCGGCGTCCACGGTGTTCCGCGCCCCGGCCCGCCGGGTCGACCTGCGCGACCACTACAACTGGTGGACCTACGTCCCGGGGGCGGACTGGCGCCACCCGCAGGGCCCCGGCAGCTCCATCAGGAAGAAGCCCGACCATCCGGTGGTCCACGTCGCCTGGGCCGACGTCCAGGCCTATGCGGCCTGGGCCGGCAGGGAGCTGCCCACCGAGGCCGAGTGGGAGTTCGCCTGCCGCGGCGGGCTGGACGGGGCCGAATACGCCTGGGGCGACGAGCTCAACCCGGACGGGCGGTGGATGGCCAACACCTGGCAGGGGGCGTTCCCCAACCAGAACCTGGAGCTGGACGGCTACGCCGGCACCGCCCCGGTCGGCCGCTACCCGGCCAACGGCTACGGCCTGCACGACATGATCGGCAACGTCTGGGAGTGGACCAGCGACTGGTACCAGGCCCACGGCGAGCTGGCCCACGCCTGCTGCACGGTCGCCAACCCGCGGGGCGGGGACCGCGGGGCAAGCACCGACCCCAACGACCGGAGCGCCATCCCCCGCAAGGTCATGAAGGGCGGCTCCCACCTCTGCGCCCCCAACTACTGCCGCCGCTACCGCCCGGCCGCCCGCATGGCCCAGGCGGTCGACACCGGGACCTCCCACCTGGGGTTCCGCTGCGTCCTGCGATGACCGGCCCGCTCCCGTCCGGGAACGACACCGCGACGCGGCAGACGATCGTGCGGTTCGTCGAGTCCGTGAGCGACGCCGGTGGGACAGGGTTCGTGCCGCCGGCGGAACGGGTCGCGGTCTTCGACAACGACGGCACGCTGTGGTGCGAGAAGCCGATGCCGATCGAGCTCGGCTTCATCCTCCAGCGGCTGGCCGCCATGGCCGAACAGGACCCGGGGCTGCGCGACCGCCAGCCGTGGAAGGCGGCCCGCACCAGGGACTACGCCTGGCTGGGCGAGGTCATGACCAAGCACTACGCAGGCGACGACAGCGACGTGAAGGTGCTGCTCGGCGGCATCCTGCAGGCCTTCGCGGGCATGGACGTGGAGGACTACCAGGCCGCCGCCCACGACTTCCTCCACGCCGGCCGCCACCCGACCCTTGGCCGCGGCTTCGCCGAGTGCGGCTATGCGCCCATGGTCGAGCTGCTCGAGTACCTGACCGCCAACGGGTTCACCTGCTACATCGCCTCGGGCGGCGACCGCGACTTCATGCGGCCGATCACCGAGGCGCTCTACGGCATCCCCTCCGAACGGGTCATCGGCAGCTCCAACGCCCTGAGCTACGTGCCCGACGAGCACGGCGGCTCCGTCGTGTACCTGACCGAGCCGGACGTGTTCGACGACGGCCCGGTCAAGCCGGTGCGGATCTGGAGCCGGGTCGGGCGGCGGCCCATCCTGGCCGCCGGCAACTCCAACGGCGACATCCCCATGCTGGCCTTCGCCGGCGGGCCGTCCCGGCCCGGGCTGCGGCTGCTGGTGCTCCACGACGACCCCGAGCGCGAGTTCGACTACGTCGCCGGGTCCGAGCGGGCCCTGAAGGAGGCGGCCGCGCAGGACTGGACGGTCGTCAGCATCAAGCGCGACTGGGCGACCGTCTTCACCCGGGCGTGACCTCCGAGGCGAGCCGGAAGGACCCGTACTCGCCGTCGAAGCCGGGCGTGAGCTCCACCTGGCCGCGGCGCACCTTGCCGACCGCCTCGGCCTCGGCCGGGAAGCCGGCCTCGTCGATGGCGTCCAGCGGCAGGCGCTCCAGGACCGGCAGCTCGGGGCCGAGCCGCTCGATCATGGCGTCGACGGTCCGCCGCACGGTCTTGCTGGTCGGTCCGACCCCCTTGATCTCGGCCACCAGCTCGGGCAGGGCGATCAGGCTGCGGCAGCCGGCCGCCCCGTCCGGACGGGCTCCTTCCGGGCGGTCGGCCAGGTCCTCCACCCGCTGCAGCACCCCCATGGTCAGCCGCTTGCCGCAGACCGGGCAGCGCATGCCCGCCTTCCGGGCCTCGGCCGGCTCGAGGCGGACGCCGCAGCGCCGGTGCCCGCTCAGGTGGTACCTGCCCTCCTCGGGGAACAGCTCGACCGTCCCCCGGAAGCCCTCCCCGGTCTCCAGGGCGCGGCGGATGGCGAAGTAGTCCAGCTCGGTGGCGAGCTCGGTCGCCTCCCGGCCGAGCCGCGACGGCGCGTGCGCGTCCGAGTAGCTGACCACCCGGAACCGGTCCAGGCCCGAGACCCGCCAGTTCATCGGCGGGTCGGCCGACAGCCCGGTCTCGACCGCGAAGATGTGGCGGGCCAGCTCCCCGTAGCAGGCCTCGATGGAGTCGAACCCGGTGGTCGCGCTCAGGACGCCCACCCACGGCGTCCACAGATGGGCCGGCACCAGGTAGGCGCCGTCCCCGCTGTCGAGCGTGGCCTCGAGCAGCTCGGCGGCGTCCATGGCCAGGGTCGGGCGCCCGTCCTCGGTGAGGTTCCCGCTGCGGCCGAGGCGGTCGTTCAGGGCCGCCGCCGCCTCGAGGTCCGGCACATAGAGCAGGTGGTGCATGCGCCGGGCACGTCGGTCGCGGTGGAACGCCGTGGAGACCTCCACCGCCAGCAGGAAGCGCAGCGGCCCCCGGCACGACGGCGGAAGCCGCTCGACCACGTCCCGGTCCAGCTCGTCCCGGAGCCGGAACAGGCCCGGCTCCGCCGGGACCAGGCCCTGCTTCAGCTCCCCGAACCAGGCCGGGTGGGTGAAGTCCCCGGTGCCGAGGACCGTGATCCCCTTGCGGCGGGCCCACCACGCGAGCTCGACCAGGTCGGCGTTCCGGCTCGTCGCCCTGGCATACCTGGAGTGCAGGTGCAGATCGGCATAGAACGACATGCCCGTAGCCTTCCCGCCAGGACGGCCATCAAGCGCGCTGCGCCTAGGGTCGCCGCGGGACCAGGCAGGCGACGCGCTCGCGGAACAGCTCCAACTGCCGCAGCTCGTCGGTGAGCGGCCAGACGAAGATCCGTCGTGCGCCCGCCTCCACCCATGCGGCGAGCCGCTCGGCGCACACCTCCGCGGGGCCGATCGGCAGCGGGGCGGAGCGCAGCGCCTCGGCCGGGCGGTGCAGCATGGGGGCGAGCACCCCGCTGAGCGTGCGCTCGGCCTCGCCCTTGTCCTCGGTGATGTGCAGCCACGTGGTGGCGATCGCGCTCGGGAACGACCCCGGCGCCTTGCCTGCCCGCGCCAGCTCCTCGGCGAGCCGGTCCAGGGCCTGGCGGAACCGGTCCGGGGTGGTGTTGTAGGCGGAGGCGAGCCAGCCGTCGCCCAGGCGCGCGACCCGCCGCAGCCCGGCCGCCGAGCCCCAGCTCGCGACCCAGATGGGCGGGCCGGGCCGCTGCGCCGGCCGCGGCTCGAGCCGCATTCCGCGGGTGGCGTAGAACTCGCCCTCGAACCCGGCGCGGTCGCCGTGGAGCAGGACACGAAGCACCTGCAGGGCCTCGTCGAAGCGCCGCCATCGCTCCGCGAAGGCGAGGCCGGCGGCGGCGTAGTCGGCCGCCGAGGATCCCGGCCCCACGCCGGCGACCAGGCGCCCGCCGGAGAGGATGTCGATGGCGGCCAGGGTCTTGGCCAGCTGCACCGGGCCGCGCAGCACGGGCAGGCCGGCCGTGGTGACAAGCGTCATGTCCTGCGACGCCTCGATGAGCGCGGCCAGCACGGTCGGGCCGTCCAGCCACGGCCGGCCGAACACCAGATGATCGTTGGCGCACAGGTAGCGGTAGCCCAGCCCCGCCGCCGTACGGGCGTATGCCCTGAGCGTCGGCAGCGACCGGGGTGCGCCGACCTCGATCAGCGGCAGGTGGGCGCCATACTCCACGTCCTGGTCGGCGGTCATGGCTCCGGACGCTACAGCCACACCGGCTTGCGGACGACCGCCTCCAGGTAATCGAGCCGCAGGACCAGCGTGTCGTCCTCGGACACGTCGAAGCGCCTGGCCACCTCCAGCAGCTCGGCCTTGAGGGCGTCGGCGCTGTCCGGCTCCAGCGCCTCCAGCGCCTCGACGGTGGCGTCGTGGAAGCTGGTGAAGAACGCCACCTGGTGCTCGGCCGAGGGGAACCGCCACAGGAAGCTGCGCCGCGGGGCGGTGATCGCCACCTCGGGCCCGAACAGCTCGCCAAGCCGTTCCCGGGTGCTCCACGGTCCCGGCGCCTTGCCGCCTGCCGGCGCCGGGAGGTACCTGCCGATGGCGGCGAACAGCTGGCCGACGTAGCCGTCGGGAGTCCAGCCGACCATGCCGATCCGCCCGCCCGGCCGGCAGACCCGCAGCAGCTCACCGACCATGTGCTGGTCGGGGGGCGAGATGGCCTGGCCGGCCGACAGCACCACCTCGAACGTGCCGTCGGGGAGGGGGAGGTCATCGGCCTCGCCCTCCAGGAAGGCCACCTCCAGCCCTTCCGCCTCGGCCCGTCGCCTGGCCCGCTCCAGCAGCTCGGGAGCGTCGACACCGACGACCCGGCAGAAGCGGCGCGCGGCGGCCAGGGCGGTGCTGCCGCCGCCGCAGGGCACGTCCAGCACCCGCTCACCGGCGTGCAGGTCGACGGATTCGCAGAGCAGCTCGCCGATGAGCAGGGTCCGCGACCCGATGGCGGCGTCGCCGACCGGCCGGCTGGGCGGCGGCGGCTGGGTCGTGGGGCTGAGATGCACGGGGCTCCTCTCGTGGGTGGGTGGTCTCAAGGCTCGCCGGGCCGGCAGATCAGGTCAAGTTACGGTTTCCGAATTTTGATAAGCTTCACTTATGCTTGACCCTCGCCGGCTCCGGGTGCTGCGGGAGGTCGCCACCCGCGGTTCGTTCTCGGCCGCGGCCGAGGCGCTCGCGTTCACGCAGTCGGCGGTCAGCCAGCAGGTCGCCGCCCTGGAGCGCGAGACGGGCACCACCCTCATCGACCGCGGCGTCCGGCCGGTGCGCCTCACCGACGCCGGCCGCGCCCTCATGGTGCATGCCGAGGCGGTGCTGGCCCGCCTGGACGAGGCCCAGCAGGAGCTCGGGGAGATCGCCCGGCTGCGGCGGGGCCGTCTGCGGCTGGCCAGCATCCCCACCGCCAACGCCACGCTCGTCCCTCGGGCCATCGCACAGTTCAGCCGGCGCCACCCCGACGTCGATCTGACCGTGGTCGACGACCACCAGCAGGGACTGCTCCGGAGGCTGGCCCGCTGGGAGCTGGACCTCGCCCTCGTCTACGACCACGAGGCGCTGCCCGAGCCCGAGGTGCCCCTGGAGCGCACCCCCCTGCTGGACGACCCATTCGACCTGCTCGTGCCGGACGGACACCCGCTCGCCGACCGGTCCTCGGTCGCCCTCGATGAGCTCGCCGGCGAGACCTGGATCGGCGGCACACCGGGTGGCGCCTACGCCCGGATCGTCCTCCACAGCTGCCGGGCGGCCGGCTTCGAGCCACGCGTCGCCTTCGGCAGCGACGACTACAACGCGGTGGAGGCCTTCGTCGCCGTCGGTCTGGGGGTGGCCATCTCCCCCCGCCTGGCGCTCACGTCCATGCGCCCGGGCCTCGCCCGCGTCGCCCTCGCCGAACCGCCCCTGCGGCGGATCGCCGCCGCCCGGCCGGCGGGCAGCTTTCGCTCCGCGGCCACCGCATCGATGCTCGGCGTGCTGAAGGAGACAGCGGACGCCTTCATCGCCCACGACGCCGCCCCGGCATCGGCCGGGGGATGACGCCGCCGCCGTGCGGGACGGCCGCCGCGGAGCGGCTCAGCGGCCGATCGCGAGCCGCACGTGCGCCCCGGGCTACGGATGGAGCGGCAGGCCACGGAGGACCTTGTCGACCATGCGCCGCTGGTCGTGCAGGGCCAGCCCGGCCAGCCGCAGGGAACCGGCGGGGACCGCCGCGACCGCGGCCCGGTTGTCGGCATCGTTGTCGGTGCCGAACAACTCCTCGGTGAAGATGCCCAGGCGCACCCCGTGGGCGACCGCGCGGCCGTAGGCGGCGGTGAGCTGCTCGGCGGACCCGACGAACACCAGCACGGGCTGGACGAACATGGCCAGGTACTTGCCGCCGGAGGCGTCCTCGTACGGCTCGCCGATGACCTCGTCGCCGCCGGCGGCCACCGCCCCGGCCAGGAACGCGGTCACGTTGAGCTTCTGCCAGGTCTGCAGGTCATCGCGAACGACGATGGCGAGCTTGGTGTCGAAGCGCACCCTGGACTCCCTTCGGCAGCATCGGTTGCGCACTACCATGGGCAGAGCATGAGGTGCCCGTCTTGAACGTTGGTGCGGCCGGACGGCCGCGTGGGACCGCCGACAGCCTGGTGGAGTGGTCCCGCTACCGGCGGCTGGCCGACCCCTCCATCGAGGCCATGCGCGCCCACTTCGTCCGCCACGTCTATGACCGCCACAGCCACGACGCGTACCTGTTCGGCGTGACCGAGCAGGGCGTCCAGGCGTTCCGCTGTCGGGGCAGCACGCGGGCCAGCGCCGCCGGCATGATCATGGCCTTCAACCCCGACGATCCCCACGATGGGCACGCGGCCGCGCACGACGGGTTCACCTACGCCATGCTCCACCTGGGGACCGACCTGGTCGCCGACATCCTCGCCGACGCTCACGGCGGGGGCGCGAGCCTCCCGCTGTTCACCGAGCCGGTGGTCGACGACGGGCCGCTGGCCGGACGGCTACGGAGCCTGAACGCGCTCCTGCTGGACGGCGCGACCCGGCTGGAGGCCCAGGAGGGGGTCACGGGCGCCGTCCTGGCCATGGTCGAGCGGCATGCCAGTCAGCCCGTCGAAGCTCCCAGGGCATCGGCGAGGGGTGCGCCGTCACGGGCCCGGGACCTGCTGCACGACTGCTTCGCCGACGACCTGAGCGCCGATGACCTGGCCCGTGCCGTGGGCTTGAGCCGCTTCCAGCTGTACCGCCAGTTCCGGGAGCGGTACGGCGTTCCTCCCAGCGCCTATCAGCGCCAGCTCCGCCTGCGCGAGGCCAGGCGCCGCCTCGCGGCCGGTGCGGGGATCGCCGAGGCCGCCATCGCGGCCGGGTTCGCCGACCAGAGCCACCTCACCCGCTGGTTCCGCCGGACCTACGGGATCACCCCGCGCGTCTACCAGCAAGGCGGGAGCGTCCCCGGCCCGGCCTGACCCACCCGGAGATCCTGCGCTAGGCCGAGCTGGCTGCTCCATGACGCCCTGCGGCCGCCTCGGCGTGTGCCGGGCCGTCGAGGAGTCTGGTGACCGCTTCGCGGATCAGGTCTCGGCGGGCCGGATCGTCCAGGTCGGCGCCGACCAGCAGGCCGTCCTTCAGCGCGACCAGCAGGTCCGCGGTCCGTTCCGCGTCCGGGTGGCCGTCGGCGACGAGCAGGTCGCGCAGCAGGTCGCGGAACCAGCGTCGGTGCTCGGCGATGGCCTGGCGCACCGGGTGGGCCGGGTCGGGATACTCGGCCGCGGCGTTGACGAACGGGCAGCCCCGATATCCGGGGTCGCGGCCGAGCTCACCGACGTTGTCGAAGACGGCCAGCACCATCTCGCGCGGCGCCGCCCCGGGGAGCTGGGAGGCCGTTGCCCGCTGCCGTTGGCTCTGCTCCCGCACGTAGGCGCAGACCAGCTCGTCCTTGGCCGGAAAGTGGTGGTAGAAGGTCGCCTTGGCCACCTGGGCCTCGGCGATGATCCGGTCGATGCCGACCGCGTGCACGCCTTCGGCGTAGAACAGCCGGGCCGCCGTCTCCAGCAGGCGGCTGCGTGCGGGGCTGATGGTGGACATGCCTTGACGATACCAGACAGGTCTGTCTATAGTCCTGGCCCAGTAGCAGACAGACCGATCTGTCTGATGCCGGAAGGAGGAGCCCGCATGCCCACCACCCCTTCACCCGCCGGGGCTGCCACCACGGCCGACGCCCAGCGGTTCGTCGAGGACTGGCTCAGGGTCTGGCGGGACCGCGATGGCCACGCCTACGCGGACCTGCTGCACGAGGACTGTGTCTTCGACAACCCGATGGGGCCCATCACCCGGGAGCAGCTGCCGCAGTTCGTCGACTCGCTCCTGGCCATCTGGCCCGACCACCGCATCGAGGCGACCCGATGGGGAGCGACCGCCGACGGCGTGCTGATCGAGTGGGTGGCGACCGGGACCCTGCCGGGCGGCCCGATCGAGCTCCGCGGCGCCGACCGCTACACCCTGCGGGACGGCAAGGTCGCCGAGGGCGTGGCCTACTTCGACCCCCGACCCGTCCTGGAACGGCAGCACCCACCAGCCAACCGGTAGAAGGAGTTGAGGACACGGGCACCGCCGGACGCCTAACCTGATGTCCCTGAAGCCCGCCCACGACCGCTGGCTGTGGAGCCGAGAGGAGCGCGGGACCACCGGTGGACAGCCTGCAGACCCGGGATGCGGTGATGCTTGGCCAACGCCGGTGGCGGCTGCACCGTCTGGATCGGCTGGGCGTGGACCACCTGCCGTTCACCTTCAAGGTGCTCCTGGAGAACCTGCTGCGTCACGAGGACGGACGGCTGGTCACGGCCGAGCAGGTCGAGGCGGTGCGGCGGTGGGATCCCACCACCGAGCGACGTGACGAGGTCGACCTGCACCCGACCCGGGTGTTCCTGCATGACACCAACGGGGTGCCCGCGCTGGTCGACCTCGCCGCCATGCGCGACGCGCTGGCCGGCCTGGGAGGAGACCCGGAGGCGGTGAACCCGCTCATCCCCGCCGAGCTGGTCGCCGATCATTCCGTCATCGCCGACGTCTTCGGCCGCCCGGACGCCCGCGACCGCAACGTCGAGCTGGAGTACGCCCGCAACAGCGAACGGTACCGCTTCCTCAAATGGGGCCGGGGCGCCTTCGACAAGTTCAAGATCGTCCCCCCCGGCATGGGGATCATGCACCAGGTCAACATCGAGTACCTGGCCCGGGTGGTGCAGGTCGACGGCGACTGGGTCTACCCGGATGTGTGCCTGGGCACCGACTCCCACACCACCATGGTCAACGGCCTCGGCGTCCTGGGCTGGGGGATCGGCGGCATCGAGGCCGAGGCCGTCATGCTGGGGCAGTCCTTGTCGCTGGTCGTGCCGCCGGTGGTGGGCTTCCGGCTCACCGGGGAGCTGCCCGCTGGGGCCACGGCCACCGACCTGGTGCTCACCATCACCGAGCTGCTGCGCGGCCACGGCGTGGTCGGCAAGTTCGTCGAGTTCCACGGTCCCGGGGTGACCCAGACCAGCGTGGCCGACCGGGTGACCATCGCCAACATGAGCCCGGAGTTCGGCTCCACCTGCGCGGTCTTCCCGATCGACGCCCAGACCCTGCGCTACCTGCGCTTCACCGGTCGCAGCCCCGAGCACGCGGCCCTGGTCGAGGCGTACGCCAAGCAGCAGGGACTCTGGCACGAACCCGACGTGCCCCTCAGCTACTCCGAGCAGGTCGAGCTCGATCTGTCCAGCGTCGTTCCGTCCCTGGCCGGGCCGCGGCGGCCCCAGGACCGGGTGCCCCTCGCCGCCGCCCAGGCCGCCTTCCGCGCCGAGCTGCGCGGCCCCGCCGAGCCAGCCGACCGGCCGGCGTCCTGGGTGGACGAGGCATCCCAGGAATCCTTCCCGGCCAGCGACGCCCCCGCCATCGAGCCCGACCTCGGAGTCGACCCTCCGGCAGCACGCGACGACGACCCTGAGGCGCCCCCCGCCACAGTGCCCGCGCCGGCGGTGGAGGTGGTGCTGGAGGGGCGACGGCACCGGCTTGGCCACGGGGCGGTGGCCATCGCCGCCATCACCTCCTGCACCAACACCTCCAACCCCCAGGTGATGGTCGCCGCCGGCCTGCTGGCCCGCAACGCCGCCCGCCGCGGCCTGGGGCGGCGACCCTGGGTCAAGACCACCCTGTCGCCCGGGTCGCTGGCCGTCATGGACTACCTGCGGGCCGCCGGGCTGGTCGAACCGCTGGAGGCGCTCGGCTTCCACCTGGCCGGGTTCGGCTGCATGACCTGCATCGGCGCCTCCGGACCGCTCATCGAGGAGGTGGCCGCCGCCGTCGGTGACCACGACCTCACCGTGGTGTCGGTGCTGTCGGGCAACCGCAACTTCGAGGGCCGCATCCACCCCGACGTGAAGCTGAACTATCTCGCCTCCCCACCCCTGGTGGTCGCCTACGCCCTGGCCGGCACCATGGACCTCGACCTGACCAGCGACCACCGCTGGCAGGCCCTGGATGCTCCGACCGGCAGCACCTTCGCCTGGGACCCGGCATCCACCTATGTGCGCCGCCCGCCCCACCTGGACGGCATGCTCGCCCAGCCGCCCCCGGTCGCCGACATCGTCGGGGCACGGGTCCTGGTCAAGCTGGGCGACTCCATCACCACCGACCACATCTCCCCGGCCGGGGCGATCCCCCGCGACAGCGAGGCCGGCCGCTACCTGGCCAGCGTGGGCGTGCCGCCACGCGACCTCAACACCTTCGCCTCCCGCCGCGGCAACCACGAGGTCATGGTGCGCGGCGCCTTCGCCAACGGCCGCCTCCGCAACCAGCTCGCCCCCGGCACCGTCGGCGGCGTCACCCGCTGCTTCGACGCCGGCGGCGCGGTGATGTCCATCTACCAGGCGGCCAGGACCTACCAGGAACACGACACGCCGGTGGTGATCATCGCCGGCACGGACTACGGCGCCGGTTCCTCCCGCGACTGGGCGGCCAAGGGGCCCAAGCTCCTCGGCGTCCGCGCCGTCCTCACCGAGTCCTTCGAGCGCATCCACCGCTCCAACCTCATCGGCATGGGCATCCTGCCCCTGCAGTTCCTTCCCGGCCAGTCGGCCCAGTCGCTCGGCCTGACCGGGGAGGAGGCCATCGTCATCCGCGGGCTCGCCTCGGCCGTGGCCGACCCCACCCGCCGCCAGGTCGACGTCCACGCCGACGGAACCACCTTCTCGGCACGAGTGCGGCTCGACACCAGCCGTGAGGCCGACTACTACCGCCACGGCGGCGTGCTGCCCTATGTCCTCCGCACCCTCCTGGGTCCTGGACGCACCCTGCCAGGCACCTGAGCCCCGGCCGGAGGCTCGCGATTGCCCAACGCCATCGCCGCTCGAGTCGGCGGTGCCCGGGCGGTTGGCTAGCGGTACCGGGCGCCATCGCCGTGGGGTCGTCATGCTTTGATGGTCGCCATGGACTCCGAGCACAACGTCCGGCGGGTCGCACTGGTGGCGGGGGCAACGCGGGGGGCGGGTCGCGCCATCGCGGTCGAGCTGACTCGGGCTGGGCTGGATGTCTACGCCACCGGGCGCAGCAGCCGGGCTGCCGGGAGGTCGGAGATCGGGCGGCCGGAGACGATCGAGGAGACCGGCGAGCTGATGGCCGCCGTCGGCGGGCATGGCACGGCCCTGGTCGTCGACCACGAGGACCCCAAGGCCGTCGCCGACGTGGTCGCCCGCATTGAGTCCGAGCGCGGCCGCCTGGACGTCCTGGTCAACGACATCTT
>Ga0081538_10000739_pt1 | contig 35692 bp, 36 predicted proteins | sample TabmetS5T2R1_FD_71022 | JGI IMG/M metagenome (GOLD analysis project Ga0081538, IMG submission 71022) | Tabebuia heterophylla rhizosphere microbial communities from the University of Puerto Rico - S5T2R1 | ecosystem: Host-associated > Plants > Roots > Rhizosphere ...
GCGAGGGCCGCCCTCCGACAGGCTGAGGGCACATAGGAGCCTAGACCTCGAGCGGGCCCCGGGCCCCCGCCGTGAGCGTCACCGAACGCTCGGACACCTCGGTGGGTTGGTGCACGTCGGTACCGTCCACAGCGAGAAGACGGTAGGAGCCGGTAGTCCAGATCGGCATCGGCCCGTTATCGGTGTTGGTGACCCGGACCCTGACCCGCTCCCCAGGTTGCGCCGGCACGCGTAGATCTTCTGCCTTGCCATTGATAGTCCGAAGACCGCCATAGGTGTGGGCAACCGCGGAGACATCGAGCTGCTCGGCAATGCCTGACCTCGGCGTTACCACTAGTGAGCCAAGCAGCCCGCCGGCAACCTGGGGGTTTGAGACCTGGTGGGAGTGATACCAGAACGAGCCGGCCTGTTCAGCGACGAAACGATAGGTGAATTCAGCTCCGACCGGCACCGCATCCTGAGTGACGCCAGCCACGCCGTCCATCGCATTGGGAACGTCGACCCCGTGCCAGTGCAGCGTGACCCCATCGCTGACCGACTCGTTGCGCAGGTGCACTTCGATGAGCTGACCTTGCCTAGCGCGGATCTCCGGGCCGGGCGATATGCCGTTGACAGTGAATCCCGGGATGGACCGGCCGCCAACCGTCAGGGTCTCTTGTCGTGTCACGAGGTTGACCCGTACGTCTGCAGGCCGTGCCGGGTCAACAATCATCTCGGTGATCATGCGCGACGGCACCTGGTGGCGGTTGTCCACGTCGCCTTGCACGTGTCCGCCGTGCCCGCCGCTGCCGCTGAAATCAGGCGTTGAGCCACCGCCGTAATCCAGGTATCCCATGTCCATCACCGAGTGCACGCCTGGCACCCGGCTGCCCTGCCACAGCCAGGCCAATGGGGCCACGATGGCGATGGTCGCCAGTATTGGCAGCACGACCTTCAGCATTCGCCGGCTGCCACTGGTCCCTGGAGTAATGGGTGAGCGGCGGCCGAGATCAGTGGTCATGACACCGGCGTGGCGGCACGCGCCTGCTCCTGCTCGACCGCGGTCGGTGCCGGCGCATGCAGCCGACGACCGGCATAGAGCGCCACCCCGAATAGCGCCAAGGCGTTGAGCCCGTGCAGCGCACCGCCTAGCGGAAAGTCATGGCCAAGGAAGCCGAGTTGGCCCTGCACGACTACCAGTCCGAAGACAATCAGGGCCCACCTGATCGCTCCCCGCCTCTTGGTAAAGAACGACACGATCAGCAGAAGCAGTGCCAGCCCCGGGATCACAAAGATCCCATTGATGCCATGCACGAGGATCCCGAGAACCTCTGGGAACGGCATCGCGCCCGTATCGGCGCTTCCCTCGATGACCGATTTGTCGAACACCCCGCCGCCCTCGACCCATTTACCGAGCCCGGCAATCGCCCAGACGATGACCATTGCTTGGATAGCCACCTCTACTGCCACCAGATACGCGAGCACCTTGTACGCGGTCCTCATGACAATGCCTCCTCCTCACCTGCCTGGCGTTCTCGCTTCAACGGTTTCCTGTTACGTCGTCGAGCGGAATGAGGCCAGCCGCAAACACCATGGAGGCTGACCTCGGGGTGGTAGCGCAGGACAACCCCGTATCAAAGGAGCAACATTCGGCGGATCATAGGCATGTGACCATGGCCCAGCTCCGGCTGTACGCGCTGACAACCTTGGGCGGATTCTTCCTCGTCTACCTGCTGATCATCGAGGCAACGTCACCTCAAGGTCCGTCACTCTCCGGCCTGGTGTGGGTACTTATCTACATTCCCATGTACGTCGTGGGCGCATGGCTAACTTCGCGGCTTCCCTCGCATCCGCAGCCGCTACGGCTACTTGTCGGCGGGACCGCACTGCTCGCTGCAGAGTCGTTCACGTCGCTTATGGACAGCCAGCCGGAATTGATCAACTCACCCTGGTTCCCCGTGCTCAGCATGCTCGGTCTCGAGCTGTCAGCGGTCGGAATTCTTGCCACGGCGCTTCTCATCGGCGGATATCCCGACGGTTTGGTCGAACGTGCGTGGCAGCGACTGGCTTTGCGGTGCTGCTGGGTGAGTCTCCTAGCCGCGCCACTTGCGTTGTTTGCATCACCCGTCACGCCGGTGTCCCCGTGGGTCGACAACGGCGGCGCTGTCCCTAATGCGTACGCGGTGAGCTGGCTGGGCTGGCTGGCGGAGCCGGCCCTATGGCTGGCAGTGGAAAACTGGTGGCCCACCGTCGTTGGCGTGGTCGTCTTGTGTGCACGCTTTGTTGCCGCCGATACCGCGGGGCGGGCCCGGATGCGCTTCATGTTCCTTGTCCTCGTTATCGGGCTAACGATCTGGACCACAGGTGGTCTGGCGAGCGAATTCGGCGTCCCCGACGACTCGGCCTTGGTCATTACGCTGCAGACTCTTGGTGCGCTGACGGTGGCCCTTATTCCTGTGGCGATCGTTTATGGGATTTTGCGCCACCGGCTCTTCGACCTGGATCTCGTGGTGCGCAAGTCCTTCGCGTACGGTGCTGCATCGTTGCTTATTGCCGCGGCCTATGCAGTCATTGCGGCCACGCCGGGTCTGATGCTGGGCAATCGGGTACCGGTGACCCTGGCCGTTGTCATCACTATTGCTGCCGCCCTTGCCTTCCAGCCCCTCCGCCGGCGGCTCGAATCCGCCGTCAGCAGAAGGTTGTTCGGGGACCGCGTACGGCAGTACCAGTTGCTCAAAAATCTCGGCACGACGATGGAACAAACGGCCGAACTCGACGAGCTGTTGCCCCGGCTGGCAACGGCCCTCCGTGACGGAATCGGTGCAAGCTGGGTGCGCATTCGGCTGTGTGAGACGGACGGTAGTTGGCTCAACGAGCCGGTCGGCGTGGCAGGCGAGGTAACCGATGACAGCCCGGCCGGTGTCGACCTGGTTAGGGCGGGCGAGCGGGTCGGACGAATCGATCTTGGACCCAAACCCGGCGGCTATGCTTCCGCTGATCTTGAACTGCTGGCCACTGTGGCCGCGCAAGCTACCACAGCAGTTGCCAATGTTCGGCTCGCGACTCAGCTCAAAGAGGGACTCGAACAGCTCTCCAATTCTCGGGTCCGCCTCATTGCCGTGCAGGACGCGGAGCGTCGTCGCATCGAGCGCGACCTCCATGACGGGATCCAGCAGGAGGTGGTGGCGATGATCGCCGGCCTTCGACTCGCTCGCAACCGGCTCGCTCGTGACCAGCTCAGAGCTGACGAGCTTTCCGACCTGCAGGATCAGGCTCGTGAAATGCTTAGGGACCTCCGGGAGCTTGCCCACGGCATTCACCCGCCGGTGCTCACCGACAATGGGCTCGTCGCGGCGCTGGAGTCTCGGGTCACCAGGTTTCCGATACCTGTGGAGATCATTGCTGACGACGGGCTGCGTGACGAGCGGTTCTCTGAGGACGTGGAAGGCACGGCCTACTTTGTCGCCTGCGAATCTCTCACCAATGTGGCCAAGCACGCGGGCACCGACGGCGCCCGGGTACGGCTGTCGCGTTTCTACAACCTGCTGTGCCTGGCCGTGGAGGACAGCGGTCGAGGATTCCAGCCCAACGGCGCGCGCTCCGGCGGGCTGACCAACATCCGTGATCGAGTCGAAGCGTTGCACGGTCGGTTGACCATCGAGAGTCAAGTAGGCGCCGGTACCAGCATCCGTGCCGAACTCCCGCTGTCGACGAACATGCGCCCTGAGCCTGTCGAAGGGCGTGCTTCGACAAGCTCAGCACGCAGTACGTCAGAATGACCAAGCCGCTCAAGGTCGTCATCGCAGAGGACAACTATCTCGTCCGGGAAGGCGTACGCCGCCTGCTGGAAGACTCCGGGCAGATCGAGGTCGTGGCGTGCGTCGGTGATGCGCGCGAGCTGCTTGATGCGGTACGGCGACTCAGCCCGAGAGCAGTTCTCACCGATATCCGCATGCCACCCAGCCACCATATGGAGGGCATCGAGGCCGCGCACGCGATCCGCGCGGAACGTCCCGAGATCGGCGTTGTCGTGCTATCGCAGCACACCGATGAGAGCTATGCGCGCGCCCTTTTCAGTGGTGGCTCGGCCGGCCTGGCCTATCTGCTCAAGGATCGGGTTGGTGATCTGGAGGATCTGATCGGTGCGCTCAATGAAGTGGTGTCCGGTGGGTCGGTCGTCGATCCGCTGATCATCGACACGCTGGTGGCCCGGCAGCAGACACACTCGACTAGCCCACTCAGCTCATTGACTCCACGTGAGCTAGATGTCCTACGAGAGATGGCCCAGGGAAAGACCAATGCAGGTATCGAGCAAGCTCTGTTCCTGTCCGAGTCGACCGTCGAGAAACATGTGAACTCGATCTTCACCAAGCTCGGCCTATCAGCAGCGCCGGTGCACCGCCGCGTCGTGGCCGTCCTTGCCTTCCTCGAGAACGCTCCGACTCCCTGACTCTTAGAGGGCGATAAACCGCGGAGACGCTGCCGAGTCAGACAAACCCATCAAGAGTGACTCGCAAGCACGCTTAGTCCCCTAACCTCATCACATGAGCTCGGAGAGCATTGAAGTCGCCAACCGCTGGCACCTGCCCCGAGGACTGATCATCCTCTGGGGACTCGCAGCCGCGCTGGTAGCAGCCCTGGGTATGAGGGAGTTCAACCAGATCCTCGGTCCAGTGTTCTTGGCGCTGGTGCTTTCGATCGCCGTCCACCCGGTACGACGTCTCGCGGACCGGTATCGACTGCCGGCCTGGCTCGGCATCATCTTGAGCCTGATTGCGGTCTACGGGATCGTGATCGGACTCTTCGCCATTCTGGTGATCTCCGGCATCCAATTCGCGGCGCTTCTGCAGAGCTACGCACCCCAATTTCAAGCTTTCCTGCAGGAGGCTCTCGCATTCCTGGAGTCAGTCGGGATAAGCCAGGAGCGGCTGCAGTCAATGGTGAACGACCTGAACCCAAGCAGGCTCGTGAGTTTGGCGGGCAGCTTGATTGGTGGCCTCGCCAGCGTGTTTGGGGATATCTTCTTCCTTATCGTGCTGCTGTTCTTCACAGTTGCCGATGCCGGTGACTTCGCCTCAAAGCTCACCCTTAGATCAATTCGCGGACGACTTCTCGCTGATACGTTCCAGCGATTTGCGCGTGGCACTCGGCAGTATCTCGCGGTGGCGACCGTTTTCGGCATAATCGTGGCATTCTGCGATGTCATAGCACTGTGGATTCTCGATATTCGCTATGCCTGGCTTTGGGGTTTATTAGCCTTCATTACTAACTTCATACCCAATATTGGCTTTGTCATTGGGCTGGTACCGCCAACGATCATCGCGCTGCTCGATCACGACGTAGTGACGGCAGTTATTGTGGTAGTCGTCTACTGCGTGTTGAACTTTGTCATCCAAACCATCATCCAACCGCGAATTGTCGGTGTAACCGTCGGCCTTTCGGCGACGCTGAGCTTTTTATCATTGATTGTCTGGGCGACCATTCTCGGTGCCTCTGGTGCGTTTCTTGCTATTCCATTAAGTCTGTTTGTCAAGTCCTTGCTGGTCGATGTTGATCCTGAGCACGATTGGCTTGAACCTCTGTTGTCTAGCTCAAAGCCGGGCGAGACATCGGAGGCTACGGACGCAGGACCCGACACGGCCAAGACGACGCCGGCGCAGGAGTCTAATTCGAAAGCACCGGAAGGTTAAAGGATTCCAAGACTTTCGGCGCGCAACACCGCTTCGCGCCGGGTCTGTACGCCCAGCTTGCGGTATGTCGAGCGTAGGTGGGTCTTCAGTGTGTTCCTGGAGATGAACAAAGCCGAACACAGTTCGCGCTGATCCAGCGGCGTCGGCAGATACTGCAGAATTTCCAGCTCGCGTACCGAAAGTGGATCTGGCAACTGACCACCATAAACCGGTTGCAGTCGCAGAGCCGCTAACAACTCGATTACCTGTTCGCCATGGGAGGTAATGCGACGACGTTCTGCCTCCAGCACCGGCGCAATCGCCGCAGCGATTTCAATGTACGGCCGGAGCCAGCCATGTGCCTGAGTAGTTTGCAAGGCGAGTCGCAAATAATGCGACGCACGCTCCGGCATCTCCGCCCGAAACGCCAGGCTTGCCGCTCCCAACAGCACTCGGACGCGTAATGCCTCTGATCGACCAGGCAGCAGTGCCGACTCCAGTGGCAGGTTACTGATCAACAGCTCAGGATCCATGCCGAGCATGCCAGCCCGAGGATCCAGCGCGGCCCGCTGCATAGCCCACGCCCACAGATAGGACTGGTTGCGGGATCCATCACCAAGACCAGTTGATGAATTCAGCATCGATGAATTCAGGGCCAGGTCAAGGGCGTTGGAGAACCCACCGGCATTCAAATGGGCATCAATCCGAGTGATCGCCCACAAGGTGCCAATAGCCGACCAGTGCGGGACCCGCGGATTGCTCGAAACAAGATCATCGAGCATCAGGGCGCAGCCGCGCGAGTCATTGTCCTGAATTAACCGCAGCCGTGCATCAGTGATCGTTTCCAGCGCCTGGCTGATCGGTCGCGGGAAGGCTGATCGACTGTGGCGCTCCGCCGCATGATCAGACTGCGCCGGTGCATGGTTGCCGGTCTCCATCACGACCCACTGCCGGGCGAACCAGGTCGTCCCGGCGTGATCGATCGCACCTCGGGCACTTTCGCGTTCGATCATCGCGGCAGCACGGTTGAGATAGTGCTGCGCCGACCGAAGATCACCGGCAGCAACCGCTGTCCAGGTTCGGATCTCAAGATCACCTAGCTGCAGGTTCGGGTACGACTCGGGGCTGGAGTCCTCAGTCTCATTCAGTACCGCATGCACGGCATTCGGTGGACCCTCGGTAAAGAGGCAGGCTGCCTGCAGCTGATGCCATGCAGAGCGAAGGCCTATCAGCGCAGCCGTCGACGTGGGCGCGGAATCGCGGGCGGGATCGACCGCCAAGACATTGAGCGCCTCGCCGGTCTCACCCCGCTCAGCCAGCAGCCAGGCCTCCACAAACTTGAGTACCGCGGCCTCGAGCCTGGTCTCAGCAGGAGGAGGATCGTTCAGGATTGCCGTGGTTGAGCCCATTGCCTCGGTCCGGGCCCCAGCTCCCACCTTGATCAAGATCGATGCCAGGCGCAGACTGCCACTCGCCTCCAAATAGGAGGAGTCAGGCAACCGCGCAAAGGCATTCCGGACCCAGCTCCAATCACCGGTCGCCAGGCCTAGGCAGCACCCGGCCAGCATGGAGTCGGCAAGCACATCCCAGGACTGGCCCTGTACCGCCAAAGGAGCCGCGCGTACATGCTCGCCGTGCGCGGAGAACCAAGCCGCCGCGAGCGCGGACAGCCGCCGGACCTCATCAGGGGCTGAGCGCATCAGCTCAGCAAGCAGCAAAGCACGAAACATGGGGTGGTAGCGATAGGCCCAGCGGCTTTCCGGAAGTCGATGCAGAAAACCCGGCTGAATACGCGCCCGCTCAAGCAGCAAGGCACTGTCGGAACGGCCGGTGAGTTCGTCGGCAAGTTCGGCGTCGAGAAACTCTGTGACAGACGTCTTGAGCAGAAAATCGCGAAGATCCCCAGCCGTATAGGCGAGGGCCTGCCCCATCAAATAGCTGCCCACCGCACTGTCGCCTTGGAGCAGAGTCGAAAAAGCCTCCTCAGCATGGGCTCCGCTGGACAGCGGCGCCGTGGATAGCCGCAAGCCGGCTGGCCAGCCCTCGGTGTGCAGCCATAGCGCGTACGCCTGTTCGGCGCTGACCGCAATATGGTTAGCCGCGAGAAAGAGCTGCGCCTCCTCCTCATCGAAAGCCAGCTCATAGGCTCGAATTTCCAGCACCTTGCCAGCCATCCTGGCGTCGTGCAGGGCCAGAATGGGGTCGCTCCGGGTCGCAATCACCAGGCGGCGGTTTCCGCCAGCCCGGCGCAGCGCATCTTTGAGCAACAGCGTGCTGCGGTCACGCTCCAGGAGGTGCAGATCATCGATGATCAAGGTCACCGCAGATCGGCTGAGCGCCTCTCTCACCTGCTGCCAGAGCTGCCACTGATCAGTGATCTCTGCTGGATCGAGACGTACCACAGGACCACTTCCTGCAGGCCATTGCCGCAGCAGAGTTGTCTTGCCATAGCCAGCGGGGGCGGAAACGAGCGTGACAGGGGCCGAAGCGTTTCCAGCCAGCTGGAGCAGCCTCTGACGAACGATGACACCGTCTAGTGAGATAGCCGTCCTTCCGTAGAAGGTTGATCATGCGACCTGCCAGGGGCTCCCGAATCCTGGCTTGCCCCACAATCGTCGGCTCGTTGTTATCCCCCGAAACGCGCCGTTTTCCATGCTAAGGGCGGAGCTATTTCACGTCCAGCCTGCCGTCTGCCGCATTTCTACCAGCTCCACGCCAAGATCCTGCAAAGCCTGTAGGGCGCCGTGCAGCTCGGCCTGGTCGCGGAAGACTCCGATCAGCGTCGGGCCGCTGGGAGTCTCCTCGACCCGCAACCCGAGAGGCCTAAGCGCTGCAAGTAGGGCATCGGTCAATTCGCCGCGCACCCGGATCTCATATGTCAGGCGCTCGGCGCCCCGGGTCATGATCGTGGCGCGGCCGCTTGACCGGTGGTCGCGAGAGCCCAGATCACAAGCACGTCAATGGCGATAAGCACAATGGCCCAGAACGGCTGCAAGGGGAGCCACATGAAGTTCAGCAGACCGTTGATGACGGCCAGTCCGATGGCCGTCCAAATCGCCCAGGACGCGCCTCTCAACACGAACCAGCCGACCACAATGAACACCACTCCTAGAATCATGTGGATCACGCCCCACACAGTGGTGTCGAAGCGGAAGATATAGCCGCCAAGTTTGGCGAACACCTCGTCGTTGATCACTGCCGCAAGGCCGAGGAAGAACTGGGATCCTCCTGCCATGATCAACATTGCAGCCGCGAAGACTGTAATGCCGATAGCCCACGGGCTCTCTGCCCTGGAGCTTCCTAGGGACATGCCGCCTCCAAACCTTGACTAGCAACGCTGTTGCCAGATACGACGAACAGTGCCCTCCATGGACCGAGTACGGCATCACTCTTTCGGGGTGATCTTTGTGATAGCCCACCCCAAGGCTCGCCGGGGCACGCGGCTAGCTAGCGTCATCCTCGTGGGCGCACTATCCGACGTAGTCGAGCTGCCGGGGGGCGCCTTCCAGATGGGATCGGACCAGTTCTATCCGGATGAGGGGCCGGTCCATCGCCAGCATGTGAAGGCTTTTGCGATCGAGCGACATCCAGTTACCAACGCACAGTTTTCGGAGTTCGTCGCCGACACCGGCTATCTGACGGTGGCCGAGCGGGCCCTGGACCCGGTTGTGTTTCCCGATCTTCCGGCCGAGGATCTCCAGCCTGGCGCCCTGGTCTTTGCATCCACCGCCGGACCGGTCGATTTGAGTGACTGGCGGCAGTGGTGGCGCTGGTCGGTCGGCGCTGACTGGCGACATCCCTTCGGCCCAGAATCAGGCATCGACGACAAGGCCGATCACCCTGTGGTCCAGGTCGCCTATCCCGATGCTGAGGCATACGCCAGCTGGGCCCGCCGTCGCCTGCCAACCGAGGCGGAATGGGAGTACGCCGCCGGTGCCGGCAGCACCACGACCTACGCCTGGGGTGACGAGGTCAAGCCCGGTGACCAGCTGATGGCCAACACCTGGCAAGGACATTTTCCGTACCACAACAGCGGGGCTCATGGCTGGGTTGGCACCTCACCGGTTGCATCCTTCCCGCCCAATGGCTTCGGCTTAAGCGACATGATCGGCAATGTCTGGGAGTGGACTTCCACGACCTACCACGCCCGGCACGCGGTGGAGTCGCCGTGCTGTGGTCCGCCGCCTGTTGCGGACCCGCCAGCAGATCAGACGACTCGCAAAGCCCTGAAGGGCGGATCACATCTCTGCGCCCCGGAGTACTGCCTGCGATACCGCCCGGCCGCGCGGTCGCCACAAGCCTTGGACACGTCGACCACACACATTGGCTTTCGCTGTGTGCTAAGCCTCTGAAGCTGCAACGACACCGCGCTTACGTTCCCTGCGTTACGCCTGCCTTCTCAGCTGGCATGGCCTCCGAGGATGCGGTCGTTGCGGTCTCCGGCTCTCCAGCGTCTGGCGTGATGCCCTCGGACGTCACCTCGGGGCTCTCCGACTCCACCACCTGTTCCTCGACTGGGCTGGGCGGTCGACCTAGGAATTCGATGATCACTAATACAACCAACACGCATAGCGTTATGCCGATGATCACCCTTCCGGTTGGCTGATTCCAAAAGACCAGGACCAGTGCTGCTATGGCAATTACGGCAATCCACAGCACGCGCTTGTAGGTGTAAACCCACGCGCCAACAGGTCCGGTACGGAAGCCGGCCTGTTCGGCTCCGCCACGCAACCAGCCAATGCCCTTGGTCACTCCCGCCCGAGCTCGTACCGCGGTGATCGAGCGACCCGTGAAGAATCCGGCAAGCGCGATGATCAGGCCAAAGACCAGCACCGTGCGGAGACCGAGCCGCAGGAAGCGTACGAGGGTGTCGTAAAAGGAGGCTGCGGCATCATAGGTCAGCACACCGAGCGGAAGGCTGTTGAGATACAGCGACCGAAGCAGGACAATCCCGAGTCCCAGCACCAGCATGCCGGCTGCGATTCCCAAGCCCGCACCAACCAGCGCCCGGCGATGACCTTTGGCGACGTAGATGCCCAGCGCTATGAAGATCACAGAGATGACGGGCAGCCAGTTTCCGATGGCATTGAGCAGACTGAAAGCTCCCTGGGCCCTGGTTATGGCCTCGGACTGCAAAACGGTAAACGACGGGTTGATATCCGGAATGCGGTTCGCGAGATCGAATCCCCTTTCGACCAACCGCTGTTTCACGACCTCGATGAACGGGCCAAGGTTGATGCTCACGGTGCCGTTCTCGATCGTGAGGCCTTCTCCGGTTTGCCCGGTCAGCGCAGCAACGAGGGCCTGATGGGCAGCACGATTGGCCGTCACCCAGGCGTCGGCAAACGCGTCGCTGGCAACGACCTTGCCAACCTCGTTCCGTACGAAGCTCTGAACGCCGCTGGAGAGCGGGCCGGAGAGCGCGTGCAGCTGTGTCGCAACCAGCGGAGGCAAGCCGCGGTCGGCCAGCGCATCCACCGCCTGATTGGTAATCCCGGCAACGTCGAGGCGCGCAAAGATCTCGGCGGTGATCTTGTCTGCGACCGCACTTTGAATCGCGGGATCGCGGGCCAGCGGTGCCACGGTGGTCACGTACCGATCGGTGTCCGTGACGAGGTTCTTAGTCCAGACGGCGACCACCGAGAGCGGCGCCAGGATGCAGCCGATGATGATCAGCAAGCTGGCGACCACCGAGCGCCAACGCTGCCGACGGACCCGCGGCGGGGCGGGCGGAAGGACGGATTGATCGCTCACAGCAGGTGCGGCAGCGGCTTGTGAGCGCAGCTCGGCTACCTCGGCGCGGAGCCGGGCGAGTTCCGCCCGCTCGTCAGTGCTGAGGGCAGCATCGTCAGGCACCGTGGTGCCGTCCCTGCTCGCGGTCATGATGGCACCATCCCTCCCCTGGCGGGGAACGGTCATCACCCTTGACGGGTGAGCTTTGTGCGACCCCATGTCTCCCGGAAAGTGGTCAGAGCCGGCAACCCCTTAATCGATTCAGGTTGTCGGATTCGACCACTTCCCGGTGAAGGAGTGCGCCTTTTCTGCGGGGAGTGCCCCTCAATCTTCGGTGTCAGCGTCCTCAGTCGCGGATGGTGCTACGCCAGCCGCCTTGGCATCCCGTTCGATCTCTGCGGTGTCGGCTTGCAGCCGGCGCTTCTCCAGCTTGTCGGCCCGCTCCATCGCCTGCCTGATGTCTTCTTCCATGTCGGTGACACCAACGACCACGAGACCGGCCTGGCCTTCATCAAGGTACTCGCCGAGCTCCTTGAGATCGCTGCGGCTCATCCCGCCAGCCGCATGACCGCTGACTGCGCCGAGTATGGCCCCGCCGGCGGTCGTCGCCGCGAGCAACCCGCCGCCAACTGCGGCGAATGGAAACAGCGCCACGACAAGCCCAGTTGCCAGGCCAATACCGCCGCCGAGCACGCCGCCGACCCGGGTCGGCGTCTCATGCTTCTTGGTGATGCGGACCTTCCCGTTCTCTCGCTTTTCCATCACCGCGGCGTCGTACGCGTCCAGCATCCCGACCTTGTTGTGCAGGTCCTTGACCAGCTGATAATCCGCCTCGGCGTCCTCGACGCTGGGGTACACACCGACGTAGGCGACAAATGTGTCGACCGCCATCACCATCTCCTTTGATCGTTCTCTCCCACCGACTGGGTCAGAAACTGAGCATCAACTTTGGTGCCCAGTTTCTGACAACTCAGCAGTATGGGGCCGCCCCCGCCGTGGGAGCATCACCCGGATCGGGTGAGTCGTGCGACCGTACGCGGCGGAATGATCAAGACATGGCTGATCAAGAAAACCTTGGGGTGATGTCCTTGCTGTCGTTGTTGTGGCTGCACGCAGTGCGTGCCAAGCTCGTGCATCCCTCGGCCGGTGATGAGGAGATCACCTTGCTGTCAAAGAAACTGCGGCCAAGCCTTGCGCTCTACGTCATTCTGATCATTGTTGGATTGTTCGTGCCGCTGGTCGCTGTCTTCGGCTATCTGGTGCTGGCCTTCTTATTGATCGTTCCGATCAAGCTGCTGCGACGGCAGCGGGCTGAGTCTGTAGTCGGCCAAGGGGGCTGAGGGGATTCACCCCGCTCGGGTGATGCTCGGTGATGGCCGCTTTGCGAGCCTGAGGAGCACCGGTTCTCTCGATCTGAAAGCGGGGACGCATGCCTGATTCCAAACCGAACATCTTGGTGATTTGGGGCGATGACATCGGGATCACGAATCTGAGCTGCTACAGCGACGGACTGATGGGATACCGTACGCCCAACATTGATCGGATCGCCGATGAAGGAATGCGATTCACCGACTCGTACGGGGAGCAAAGCTGTACGGCCGGACGGTCGTCCTTCATCACCGGCCAGAGTGTTTTCCGGACTGGGCTCAGCAAGGTAGGTATTCCCGCGGCCCCGACCGGCTTGCAGGCGGAGGATCCAACCATTGCCGAGCTGCTGAAACCGCTCGGCTATGCGACCGGGCAGTTCGGGAAGAACCACCTCGGCGACCGAAACGAGTTTCTTCCCACAGTTCACGGCTTTGACGAGTTCTTCGGCAACCTCTATCACTTGAATGCCGAGGAAGATCCGGAGTCACCGAACTATCCGCCACCAGAGGACTTTCCGCACTTCCGCGAGCGCTTCGGACCGGCGGCCTACTGCACTGCTGGGCAACCGTTGAGGACGACGCGACCGACCAGCCACGCTGGGGTCGGGTTGGCAAGCAGCGGATTGAGGACACCGGGCCGCTGACCAAGAAGCGCATGGAGACAGTGGACGATGAGATCACCGAGGCGTGCATCGACTTCATCAGGCGACAAAACGAGGCCGGCACGCCCTTCTTCGTCTGGATGAATACGACTCACATGCACCTCTTCACGCACACCAAGCCAGAGAGTCTCGGGCAGGCCGGTCGTTGGCAGTCTCCGTACCACGACACGATGATCGACCACGACAAGAACGTGGGTCAGGTGCTCGATCTGCTCGATGAGCTGGATATCGCCAACGACACCATCGTCGTCTACTCCACCGACAACGGGCCGCATATGAACTCGTGGCCTGACGCGGGCATGACACCGTTCCGTAGCGAGAAGAACACCAACTGGGAGGGTGCGTTCCGGATTCCTGCGCTGATCCGCTGGCCCGGGAAGATCGCTGCTGGGGTGGTCTCGAACGAGATCATTCAGCACCATGATTGGCTGCCGACCTTCCTTGCTGCGGCAGGCGAACCGGACATTGTCGAGAAACTCAAGGCGGGTCACAATGCCGGCGATAAGGCCTTCAGGGTGCTTATTGACGGCTTCAACTTGCTGCCGTATTTGACCGGGGAGGTCGACAAGAGCCCTCGCAATGCATTCATATACTTCTCTGACGACGGCGACATGCTGGCACTCCGCATGGACAATTGGAAAGTCGTGTTCATGGAGCAGCGCGTGCAGGGGACGCTACAGATCTGGTCCGAGCCATTCGTGCCACTGCGGGTTCCAAAGCTCTACAACTTGCGCACGGATCCCTTTGAACGCGCCGATGTCACCTCGAACACCTATTACGGCTGGTTCGTGGAGAACGCCATCCTCGCGTTGACGGCCTCGACGATTGCCGCGCAGTTCCTCGAGACGTTTAGGGAGTTCCCGCCGCGGCAGAAGGCGGCCACCTTCACGATCGACCAAGCAATGGCCAAACTCGAGGCTGCGCTCACTGAGGGCCGGTAACAGCACGACGATGACGGAGACAACCGCCTCCCAGCCGGCGTTGGTCGCATTGAGGTTATGGAACGACCGCGCGGCCAAACAGGCGATCATGGACTTCGTCGGGAGGGTGACCGAGGACGGCGGGCCCGATTATGTCGAGCCCGCCGCCCGCGTCGCAGTCTTCGACAATGACGGCACGCTCTGGACCGAAAAGCCCCTAGTAATACAGCTGGATTTCACTATCCGCCGGTTCGGCGAAATGGCAAAAATGATCCGGCATTACGAACGCAGCAGCCGTACCAGGCCGCGTACGAGCAGGATCTGCACTGATGGGTGCGGCGATGGTTAAGCATTACAACGGTGACGACAGTGATTTGAAATTATTGATGGTCGCGGTTCCCAAGGCGTTCGAATCAGTGACGATCGAGGATTATGACCAGCGCGTTCGAGCATTCTTTGATGAAGCAGTCAATCCACACCTGAAGCGTCCGTATCGGGCGTGTGGTTATGCGCCAATGGTGGAATTGCTGCGTTATCTCGAAGCCAACGGCTTTGCAACCTACATTGCCTCTGGCGGCGATCGCGACTTTATGCGGCCGATCGGCCAGAGCATGTACGGCATACCGCCATGCGGAGTTCGTCGATGCCACGGGCTATGTCACGCTCGCGGAGCGGCCACTTGATCCGGCCGACTTTCCCGGTGCGCCTGAAGAGAACCTGCAACCCGGATCAATGGTGTTCACGCGTACCGCGGGGCCGGTGAATGTCCGTCATATCAATTTGTGGTGGACCTGGACTCCGGGCGCTTGCTGGTTCCATCCCGAAGGCCCTGGGTCGTCTCTCAGCGGACGGGAAGATCACCCGGTGGTCCATGTTGCTTACGAAGATGCCGAAGCGTACGCGAACTGGGCCGGCCGCAGCTTGCCCACCGAAGCCGAATGGGAAGCGGCGGCACGCGGCGGGTTGCCTCAAATGATCTTCACCTGGGGTGACGAGCCGGAACCGGTCGATGGCCGGCTTGCCAACTTCTGGCACGGTGACTTCCCGTGGCGACCCGACGCTGGTTACGGCACGACCACCCCGGTCGGGTGTTTCCCACCGAACGGGTACGGCCTGTACGACATGGCCGGGAACGTCTGGGACTGGACCGCCGACTGGTACGTCAACCGTCACCCGGCTGAGGTAGACAAGCCCTGTTGCATCCCTCGCAATCCGCGGGGAGGCCGCATTGATGACAGCTATGACCGGCGGCAACCCCAGTTCCGGGTGCCGCGGAAAGTGATCAAGGGCGGTTCCTATCTCTGCGCGGACAGCTATTGCATGCGTTACCGACCCGCCGCGCGCCGGCCGCAGATGATCGATACCGGCATGAGCCACATTGGCTTCCGGTGTGTGGTACGTGAGTCCTGAGCCTGTCGAAGGGCGCTGTCCCGAGCCTGTCGAAGGGCGCTGTCCTGAGCCTGTCGAAGGGCGCCAGATCAGCAGCGCTGGTTGACGCTCCTCATTGGACGGAGCTGCAGCAACCGCTGCATGGACCGTGGGGTAGTCGTGATCTTCACCGACAAGATCGAGTACGCCGGCTTCCTCGAGCTCCTGCTTCATCTGGCTGTGGAGCCGGGCAAAGACGAACGTGATCGATTCCTCACGCAGCGCTTCGATCAGCTCGGTGAGCACGCGCACACCCGTCGCGTCTACATGGTTGAGCGCTTCGGCGTCGAACACCAACCAGCGGATCGGCGTACGCGCTCCGGCTATCGCTTCGCGAATGCGGCCCTTGACGTAGTTTGCGTTGGCAAAGAACAGCCGATCGTCGAGGCGATAGACCAACACACCGGGTGCGGTCTGGGCTGAGGGATGGAGCCGTACGCCAGCGTAGCGGTCCAGCCGCTCGACGTAGCCCAGCACAGCGTCGTGGGGATCGGCGCTGCGGCGGACCGCATCAACAAGCGATAGCGCGATGGCGATCAGCAACGCCCGAAGCACTCCTACAGTGCTCACTCCGATCATGGCGACTGCCGCGATCCCTACTTCCATTCGGTTGATACGGGCCAGACCTCGCCAAGCATCGAGATCGACCAACCCGAGCGCCGCCGTCACGATGACGGCGGCGAGTGTCGCCGTTGGCAAATACTCGATGGGCGCGGTGAGGAAAAGCAGAACCAGCGCCACCACGACCGCAGCGACCAGGCCCGAGACCTGCGTGCGGGCGACCATCTGATCGTTCACTGCCGTACGGGAGCTGCTGGCGCCGACCGGGAAGCCTTGGCTTACTCCGGCGACCAGGCTGGCGGCGCCCATCGCGGTCAACTCGGTGTTTGCTTCAGTGTGCTGCCCGTGGCGGCCCGCGAAGGACCGCGCCGTGAGGATCCCGCTACCGAAATTGACGAAAAAGATGCCCAGGGCTGGCGGCAGGAGATCGAAGACGTCTCTCAAGCGCAGGTCGGGCAATTCGACGCTCGGCAAGCCTGCTGGAACGGCGCCGACTACCGCGACACCGCGATCTGCCAGTCCCACCGCTGCCGATACCGCGATGGCGAGCACAACACATGCTCGATAAGCGGGACCAGTCGCTGCAGGAGCGGCCGACGGGCCGCAGGCTGGAAGGGCGACGCCTCGCCTTCGCCCTTACCGGCACCGCCGGCGCTCCTGTCGTTCATGCCAGAACACGGCGGCGGAGGGAGCTCACTCCTCGGCGAAGACCTCCCGGAGCTTGGTCTCCTGCTCGGCGGACAGGTTGCTGGCGATCAATTCAGCATTCGTGTCCTTGAACGCCTCCGTGACGCGATCCATCACTGCATCGGAGCTCAAGACGAACAGCGCCGAGGTACCCGGGGTAACCCGTTGCTTCACGCGATTGATGAAGTCATCACTAATGCCAACATCGCTCATGGAACCCGCAAGTGCCCCAATACCCGCGCCGATGGCGGCACCGAGGAGTGGCACGAAGAAGATCAGCCCGAAGAGCATGCCCCAGAACGTTCCGCCAAGAGCACCGGCGGCGGTCATATTGCTCAGTTGCCGGGTCTTGGGCTTCTTCTTTCCCGGTTCCCAGGAGACCACTGCTGCGTCCTGGAGCTTGATCAACTCTTGAGTCTGGAGCGACTGGAGCGTCTGGGAGGCTCTCTCAGCACCGTCAACGGTGTCAAAGGCCCATGCGGTCAATGTCGCCATAAGGAGTTCGTCCTCTCTATTCGTGAATCACCGGGCAACCCCCGATGAGGCGATCCATCCAAAGAATGGTGGACGCTGCCGGGAGTTACCTCACTCTTCGAGGGTGATCTCATCAATCAAGATGCGTCCAGCCAGCGATGGCCATGAACGAGCGCCCGCGGATGTCCTCCCAGGTGTCGTTGGCGCTTCCGCGCCGCTTCACCCCAACTGGGATGATTCAGCCGTGCTCGGGATTGCTGAGGTAGCTGAGAAGCCTGCCGTAGCGTTGCCGAACAATCTTGGTGGCAACCGTCGGCGCCCAGGCAAAGACGATCAAGCTCACCATGACGGAAGCCGCCGTGCCGATCCACAGGCCGGCCGTCGCCATCTGGTGTGGTGGGTACCCCTGATGGGCGATGATCCAGATGATTAAAGTCGGAATGAGCAGCACGAGAGTGATCAACGGCACAACGAGGTAGGGGAGCACCAATAGGCCGCCCCACCGGAGGACCGCGGCGCGCCAATCGGAGCGATGTTGCCAACGCCAGAGCAACTTCTGCGGGTGATAGGGCAGCCAAAATCCGACCCATGCGGCGACACTCAGCACGCCGAGCGGCAAGAAGAGCAACGTAATGGCGACCGCAGCTCCCATGTCGCGGTGCTGCACGATCCCGATGATGACTGCCACCAGTGCGCAAACCGGGCCGACAATTGACGCCAAGACAAGGTGCTTCGCCCGCAGCCAGAGACGCAACGCCGCCGGATCGCGCAGATACGCCACCGCGCGTACCGCGTCTCGGCCGGCAACGTTGGTCGCTGGGGTGTCGCCCAACATCCACATCTGGAGGAAGTAGGGAAACGCCAAGGCACCGTGCAGCGTAAACAGCCAGTTCACGATGCTGTCGGGTAATAAGAGCCAGCAGATCGTGACCAGCACGGCGTTGAAACCGACAGCCAGCAAGTCGTCGTGGCGCCCCTTGAAGATCCGCGCATACTCGGCCCTCACCGCGCTGGAAAGGTCGGCGAGGCTGAGCTGGCGCGGCACGGCCTTGATTGTCCTCTGTCATGTTGTAGGTCTGTAAATTCGCACTCCGCATCACTCACTCACTCTCCGCACCATGTACATCTGATGCGGAGAGCGAGCACCTGACGCGGAGTGGATTAGGCGCGCGCGAACGCCCGGAGCACCCTGTCTCGGAGGACTCCGTCCCGATAGAGGTCTGGCCAGATCCACCGGACAACTTGCAGGCCGAGGTCGCGTACCGCATCCTCCCTCAGTTTCTCGTCAAAGATCACATCCTCGATCCGCTGCCCGGGCTTGAGCAGCCGGCCGTACTTGATCTTGCCGTCGAACTCGCCGACCGTCCGGTGTTCTTTCCAATAAAAGTCCACGCGGGCGATGAGCCGGCCGTCTGGTCCGAAGATTTCATGTTGCAGCTCCGGCTGCGGCAGCCCTTCTTCTATGAGCTGTACCCGGCTCGCCGATTCGCCTGGGCTCTCGCTGCGTACGTCGAGGAATTCAACTACTCGGCGTGCCGCCCGGATGCCCGGCCAGCGCACCATGGCAGACAACCCGGCATCGAGCTCGGTTCTGGTCAATCCCAATGCCAATGCGCGATCACCGGCCGCCACAGCCTGCGTCATCGGCAGAGTGCGAGCAAGGTCGAGTACCGTACGCGCCAGCGAGGTCACAGCCAGGTGGTCGGTCAAGACGATCTCGACAGCGGCGAGCGGAGCTCCGTGGACCTGGACCACAGAACGTTTCACGCCGTTTCCGCTACGGCTCCGAGTCACGTGCACCCGTTCCACCGCCGTCGGCCAAACGGGCAACCCGTGCAGGACCGCCGCGGACCCATGACTCAGCACGGCACCGTCTCTCAGCTGCGGAGCCGTACCCAAGATCAGGCGTCGATGCCGCAGCTCAATCAACTGATCAGGTTCGTCATGCCGCGCGTAGGCACCACGTCGTAACCGGATGAGCTCACCACCACGCTGCAGTCGCCGCAGATCGTTGTAGTTATAGCCCAGGTCCAACAGGCTGCGGGTCATCCGGATATCGTCCACGAGCAAAGCTCAACGCAGTGCGATGCCCGTACGGAACCTAGCTACAGCAATCTGTGGATAACATCTGCAACTTTTCTGAGGCTGGCTTGGGCAACGTGATCTTGCATCGCCACGCACTCCGCAGCACTAACTCACACTGCGCGTCAGATGTACCTGATGCGCAGTGCAAGTAACTGAGGCGGAGTTGCGGCTATGCCCTTGATTTGTCTTCGATCCAGCTCAGAGCTGGAGTTGGCTCGAATCCTCTTCGCCATGTTCCATAACGAAGGCGAGGACCTCCGAAAGAGAGGCGGTGGCCAGTGCGACGCAGCTGTCGGCCGCGCCGTAATAGAGCCGCAGCTCATCGGAGTCCGGCCGGTGAATGAGTCCGCAGGGGAATACGACCCCCGGTACGTCTCCCATGAGCTCGTACGCTTCCCGCGGACCAAGCACCCATTCCCCGCAGCGGCGCCGAACATGCGTCGGCTCTTCAAGATCAAGTAGCGCCAGCCCGGCTCGGTACAGTGCGCCAGCTGCGGTATGGCGTACGCCGTGATAGATCAGCAGCCAGCCCTCGGGGGTCTCGATCGGCGGCGGTCCGATGCCGATGCGTGCCGAGTCCCACCAGCCGCCAGGTCTAGCTGCCAAGACCGGCTCCGGTGGCGCCCAGCTGTGCAGGTCTTGGGAACGGGAGAGCCAGATGTCGGCGCGGCGGGTGAGGACGGTGACTGGCCGGTGGAGCAGAACGTACTCGCCTGCTACCTGACGCGACAGCAAGCCGCCGTTCTTGTCCTCGGGAGCACGCACCATCCCCAGGCGCTGGACGGTGTGGAAGTCCTTGGTTGTTGCCAGGGAGAGTCCGGGACCGCCGGGCCCGAAGGAGGTGTATGCGATCACCCAGCTTTCAAGATCATCGACGAACGTCAGCCGTGGGTCCTCCAAACCCCAGGCCTCATGGGGCAGTTCCGGGTCCGGTGTCAGGAGTGGAGTCTCATCGACGACCCAGTTCGACACGCCGTTATGCGACCGGGCCACGGTGAGGTGACTGATACCGCGTCTGTCTTCGACCCGGCAGAGCAGCACGGTGCTGCCATCGACCTGAGTGGCCCCAGCATTCATTACGGCGTTGGCGGCGTACGGCCAACGCTCGGGAGTCAGCAGCGGGTTGCCGCGATAGCGCTGGAAGAGCTCGCCGCTGATTTCACCGGAGGAGCGCGACATATATAGCAAGGTAATCGTTGATCATGCGATCAGCGCTGAAACGCCGCTCCGCCACGCGACGAACCTCGTTGCGATCAAGATCGACCGCTGACTCGATGGCTGCGGCCGCCGAGGCGGCGTCCGAGACCAGGAAACCCGTGACACCCTCGTCGATAACCTCTGGCATTGAGCCACGGTTGTAAGCCACTACCGGTGTGCCTGCCGCCATCGATTCGACGACGGAAAGGCCGAAGGGTTCAGCGAAGGCAATCGGGTGGAGCAAGGCGGCGGCGGACGATAGAAGCTCCGAGCGCTGTTCCGGGCCGACCGAGCCGAGATAGCAGACCCGATCGCCATCGACGAGTGGAGCCACGCGTTCCTCGAAGTATCTCTGGTCCTGAATAGGACCCGCGATCACGAGCCGGCGTCCGGCGCGGTGTGCAATCTCGATAGCATCGGCAGTCCCCTTATCGGGGTGGATGCGGCCGAGAATGATCAAATCCTGGCCACCCGTCGCTGAGAAGGTAAAGAGGCTGAGGTCGATGCCGTGGTAAATGGTCGCGCAGTATTTCAGCTCCGGCGCCCGATCGGCGTTAGAGATCGACACGTACGCCGAGTCGGCGGCCTGATAGGCGGGCAGGATCTTGCGGTCCGAGAAGCCGTGGATGGTGGTCAGCAGCCGCGTTCGGCAGAACTTCGAGAACGCCAAAGGCAGCCAGTCCAGATGGTTGTGCACCAGGTCGAACTCACCTGAGCGCGATAGCGCGTGCGCAACGTGCCGGGCTTCCCAGACCCGTCCGTCGAGGCTCGCGTCCTCTGCGTAGCCGTGCGGAGAAACGCCGTCGAGGCTCGCAGCGGTCTGCGAGTCGAGTGTCGCGAACAGCGTCACATCGACCCCGCGTCGGGCCAGGCCGCCGGCTAGGAGGCCGGTCACCTGTTCCCACGGACCGTAGTGCTTGGGAGGGGTCCGCCAGGCGATCGGCCCCAGTAAAGCGATCCTCATCTAGGGGCGCGCAACGCAGCTCTGCAGGCCGGCGCTCTCCAGTGCGAGCAGCGCTTGCAGGTAAGCCAGGGTCGACTCGGCGCCTTCGTTGGGGTTTAGGCCGTCCGGTCCGAGACCGTCGTGACAACCGCCGGTGGTGAAGTCATAGACCGGAATGCCCTCGTTGTTCCGGCCCAGGAACCACTCGAAGGTACGCGCCGCCTGCTGACCGTACTCTGTGCGACCGGTGTAGCTAGCCGTCTCGATCAGTGCCTCCACCAAGGCCGCCGCGTCGATCGGTTGTTCGTCACCCTCTTCCTTCCAGGTGCGCGGCGGTTCATCGGCTCGACGCCAGCGATTGCCGATCAGGCGGATCGTCTCCCCATTGATCGTGCACTGCTTGGCGTACCAGTCAAGCGCCTCGACCCCGCGCTCGATGATCTTGTCGTTCTCTAGATGCGCGCCGGCCGCGATAAGTGCTTGCGGCAGTCGAGCGTTGTCGTAAGTCAGGCTGTCTTCGAACCACAGCCAGCCCTCGCGACGGTGCTCGTCGTAGGTCTTGCACAGCCGGTCGGTCAGGGTGTCGAGCAGTCTCTGCAGCGGGGTCGGTAGCAAACTCATCGCTGGTCGGGTGAGACCGATGATCGTGTATGCCGTCTCCCGTGGCGTGGCGGCGCCTTCCAGGCACGGCTGCATGTCAGTCAGCAGCCGCAGGCATGGATCGGCTTCCGCGCGTACCGGCTCATCAGCTACCACGGCACCAAGTGCCCAGGCGGCCCGTCCTAGATGATCACCGGTGTGTGGCGCGTCTAGCCAATGCCGGCCGTAGTCCATCAGATTGTGCATGCCGAGGGCCGCGCCGTCCCAGGCATGGAATAAGAACGCGAGTGCTGAGGAGAGGATGCGCTGGTAGGTCTGGTTGTTGCTCTCGCCGTTTCCGAGATTGAGCGCGGTGATCACCAGCCGCGCCACATCATCGACGCAGTAACCGCTTGATCGATTCGGAATCGTTCCGTACGCGTGTTGCACGATGCCGACGTCGTCGGCCAGGCTGAGCAGATGCCTGGGTTGTATCGTCGGTGAACCCCTCATCGGGCAGCCTCAGACAACACTTCCAGGGTGGCCTTGCCGACGCTCGACCAGCTGAGGTCTGCGCCGACTCGTCTCGCCTCTGCCCGCGCCGCGCGCATCTTGGCAGGCGAATCAAGAAGACTGAGCACCGCCGACGCCAGTGCGGCCGAGTCCCCAATGGGCACCAGTACGCCGGCACCGGTACTCAGCAGATCTTCGGCGTAGAAGTAAGGGGTCGACACCACCGGACAACCAGCCGCCACCGCAAAGGTAAGTGCTCCTGAGACTATTTGATCTTTCGATCGGTACGGCGTCAGGTACAGGTCGGTGCGGGCAAGCAGCAGCGCCAGCTCTTCAATCGTCAGAAAACGATCAATAAAGCAGACATGATTACAGAGATCAAGATCATCTACTAGGCACTGAAGCGAGTATCGATAGCTCTCGCCCTCCTTGTTGATCACCTCAGGGTGGGTTTGGCCGGCGATCAAATAGAGGACCTCGGGATGTGCTGCGGTGATGTCTGGTAAGGCGCGAATGGCCAGTTCCAGACCCTTGGAGTCTGAGATGAGCCCGAAAGTCGACAGCACCGTACGGCCCGCCAGGCTGGGCAGGCCTAGTTGCAGTGATGAGTTGGAGATGTCATCGCCGATCCGATCGGACCAGGCGGCCTGGGTGAGCTCATCAGGAGCTCCGTGCGGAACGACCCTGACCCGTTCGAGGTCGACCAGCCCCTGCTCGACCACCATGCGGCGGGCCGTCTCGGTAAACACCATGACCAACGCAGCGCGGTCGCAGAGCGCGCGGAGTACCTCCGCCCGGTCCGGCTTCGGATTCTCCAGTACCGTGTGGAGGGTGACCACCACCGGCACGGCGAGCTCGTTGGCGAGCTGCAGAATGTATCTCCCGGAATCGCCGCCAAAGATGCCGTACTCGTGCTCGATGAGCACGACGTCGACACCAGCTTGGTTCAGTTGCTGTGCTGCTGCGGTGTAGTCCGCAACAACGTCCTGGTGAATGGTCGCCCCAACTTCCGGTGGATGTGAGGGTGGATCATCCCGAATGATGGAGACGACCTCGACAGATAGGGATGAATCGGCCTCTAACAGTGCCGCGCGCAGGTCCGAGGAGAACACCGCAATGCCGCACGGCCGCGGCCGATAAGTTGAAACGATCGCCACACGCATAACCGCTCCTTACCCCGTTTGGTGCGCTTCGAGTGCATTTTGGGCATAACTAACGTCCGCCCCCGGAATGTCATGCGGTTCCGTCAATCGCAAGAAAGTTTGTAGGTCGGCCGACGCTCGCAGGAGAAAGCTGTCAGTCACGACTGCCGCATAGGTTATCGCCCTGTGACCTAACACACAGCGGGCTCACATCGCGCTCACAGCGGCGGTGCATCCGCGCCCTTCGACAAGCTCAGGGCGCATAGACCGCACGTGGCGCATCGCACGCTCGGGGGCGCATCGAGCGCTCGGGGCGCATCGGAGCGTCACCCCTAGTGGGTGATTCCCTCTCAAGCCCAGCCGGATTACGTTGGCGGCGCGTAGGTGTGTTGCCTCGTCAACGGGGTAGCGGAGTGGAGGATGATCATGAGGCCTGACCGGAATGCGCGCACGATGTTGCCGATCCCTGATCGTCCCTCTCCTGGCCTAACGACCTATGACGCCAAGGATCCGGATACGGCCTTTCCTCCGATTGAGCCGTTGCTGCCGCCCGATGGCGCACCGAACGTGTTGATCATCTTGCTCGACGATGTCGGTTTCGGCGCCGCGAGTACCTCGAGATGTTCGCCAACCGTGGCATCTACCACCGCGGTTGGAGCGCGGTGACCAAGCACCGTACGCCGTGGATCATGGTCGGCGGAAAGCTGCCCGCGTTCGATGAGGATGTTTGGGAGCTCTACGACGGCACCAGCGACTACAGCCAAGCTCGCGATCTCGTGGCCGATCAACCCGAGAGACTCGCCGAGCTGCAACGGCTCTGGCTCATTGAGGCGGTCAAGTACAACGTGTTGCCGATGGATGACCGCACGTCCGAACGGCTCGAGCCGGCGATGGCCGGGCGACCGACCCTGATTCGCGGAGACTCGCAGCTGTTCTTCCCCGGTATGGGGCGCCTGTCCGAAAACAGCGTTGTCAGCATCAAGAACAAGTCATTCTCGGTCACTGCTGAGGTTGAGGTTCCGGCTGGTGGAGCGGATGGAGTGATCATCGCGCAGGGCGGCCGTTTCGGTGGCTGGTGCCTCTATGCAAAGGACGGCAAAGCCAAGTTCGTCTACAACGTGTTCGGCATTCACGAGTCCCCACCAAGGCCACCACGCCCATTCCGGAAGGCAAGCGCCAGGTACGCATGGAGTTCGGCTACGACGGCGGCGGGCTAGCCAAGGGCGGCGACGTCACCCTGTATTACGACGGCAAAGACGTCGGCACTGGCCGTGTCGAAATCACCCAACCGATGGTCTCTCGGCTGACGAAACGACCGACATCGGCTACGAATCTGGCACCACCGTCAGTCCTGATTACACGGCGCACTCCAGCCGGTTCACCGGAAAGATCAACTGGGTGCAAATTGATCTTGGCAAGGACGATTTCGACCACTTCATCGATCCAGAGGAGCGCCTCCGCATAGCCATGGCCAGACAGTCGGCAAGAGGAAATCCAGACGTTCCAAACATCGCCGCCGGCGCGACTGAGGCAGGAACTCGGCAAATATTTCACCCGCCACGGGTGAGTACGGCTGGCCCGTGACGGTGCATGTTAGTCCCGGTTACTCAGCACCGCTGAGCGACGGATATCCCAAGGCAGGAGGCACACAACATGAATTTCGGGGACTTCTTCTGGTTTCTCGTCTGGAGCTTCTTCTTCGTCTTCTACCTGATGATCTTGTTCCATATCATCGCCGACCTGTTTCGTGACAAGGAGCTGAGCGGGTGGTGGAAGGCACTCTGGGTCATTGCCCTAATCATCGTCCCCTTCCTCACCGCATTGATCTATCTCATCGCCCGCGGTAGGGGCATGGCTGAGCGGCAATCGGTTGACATGCAGCGCGCCCAGGCTGCCAACGAGGCTTACATCCGGCAGGTGGCTAGCAATGGCAGTGGCAGCACTCCGACCGAACAAATAGCCAGAGCCAAGAACCTGCTCGATAGCGGGGCGATCACACCAGATGAGTTCGACCGACTCAAAGCCGCAGCTCTCGCCTGAGGTCCATCTGAGACACCTTTGCCCCCCGTGGGTCAACACGGGGGGCAAAGGCCTATGTTTTTGGGCCTTTAAGTACACCTAGCGCCCTTCGACAGGCTCAGGGCGCATGGGGACAGGCTCAATCCCTCTTAACAGAGTCCCAGTGCCCGACCACGGCGTACAGCGTCAGCCCGCCGCGTAACGGACAACTTCTGAAACAGTGATCGCATGTGAGTCTTGACAGTGTTCAGCGACAAGACCAGCTCGTCCGCGATCTCCTCATTCGTGCAAAACTCAGCCAGCCGGATCAAAACGTCGGTCTCACGCTTCGTCAGCGGCGCAGTGATCAACGCATCCAGGGAAGCACCATCGCCCCGCGCGTGAGAAATCGCAGGTGACGGCGCCAGTTGTGGCAGGGATGCGACGAACGCTGAGTATCGATCGGAAAGATCAGGTTCACGTGCCACAAAGGCTCGTAGCCAACTGCCGGCCGAGCCCAGAGTTGATCGCAATTGTTCCCTGACTGCTGTGCGTAAGGCGTGATCCACCAGCAGCTCTGCCCGCTTCCGGTCGCCTCGCTCGACGGCTAGCTCAGCTGCGAGCAACGAGCGCCTCACCTGACTGATGAGGGGCATCTCAACAAGATCGGATGGCACTCTCGCCAGCACGTGTTCTGCCGCCTCAAAGTCGGCCGAGTGCCGCAGCGCCCTCACTAAGACCAGCCTGGCATCCGCGAGCGCGGGCTCAGGCTCCGGACCTAGGGCGGTGATCGCTTGCTGCGGTTCACCTGCCGCCAACCAGGCTTCCGCTGTTGCCACCGCGAACTGATCGGCGAACCAGCCGCTTGGTAGCACATCGATTGTGACGATGGCTTGCAGCAGCCTGAGGGCAGTTTCGGGTTCATCGGTGACTATCGCCAACCGAGCTTCGGTCAGTCGCTCGGCCGCCGCGAGTACCGGTTCGCCGGTGTCCGAAGCCGTGCTCAGAGCATGATCAAGACGTTGCTGGGCCTGCTCGGTCTCACCGTGTTCGATATGAGTCCAGGCAGTCGCGAGATGGGCGAACTTCACACCGATCTCACCCGTGTCGGCCTGCCGATCAGTGAGCAAGCATCCGGCGTACCGCATCGCACGACGGAGGTCACCGCAGAACGCATCCAGCCACGCCAGTTGTCCCACACAGGCGGCGCGTACGAGTTGCTCGGCGTTTGTGGCATCCGCATCGCGCCACTGTCGGAAGCGGCCGGCTCCGCGCTCCAATGTCCATCGTGCGGTAGCCACGTTGCCGCGCAACAGCTCGAAGCCGGCCACGTAGTAGTCGATCAAGCTAGGCAACTCGGATGCCAGCGCACGCTCGGAAGCGGCGAGCTTGGCCATGAGCTCTTTGACGTGGCGAGCCTGGGCAAGACCGATATCTGGTTCGTCTCGCAGCTTCGACATGGCCATATTGAGCAGGGCCAGGCTCAGGACATCGGTTACTTCCGGTTCAGCAGCTTCGGCTAACTTGGAGCTGGCCCTAGCCAGCGCCAAGTCGGCAATCTCAAGCCAAGAGTGCGCGAGCGCCGCCCCTGCAAGAAGGAGCGGCTCGGATTCTGCTAGTTCCTTCTGATCAATGACTTGTTGAACAACATCGCTGCCGGCGCCCGCGAGTATGCGAGAAATGGCCAGCGACCGTACCAGGCCCCGCCCTTCCTGGGCCGGATCAGGGGCCGCAAGCGGCAGCGGCAAAACGCCACCCGGAAATGGGTCATCAAGAATGGGCTGCTGCGCCTGAACCATGCCGTTCCTGTGATGTGAGGGCTGCTGACACTCAGTAAGCCCGATATCACGGCAGCTGTCCTCACCCGTTGGGTGATCTCACCCGGGTGATATTTGGCCCTTTAGATCAGCAGCCGGTCTCTACCGATTTTCACGGCTTCCGAGCGGGAGCGCGCCCCGAGCTTGCGATAAAGCGCCATGGTGTGGGTCTTCACCGTGTTGAGTGAGAGATAGAGATCGGAGGCAATTTGGCTAAGACTCTCGGAGCCAGCCAGCCGTCGCAGGATGTCGATCTCCCGGCCGGTGAGCTGCCCATTCGTCGGGCGGGCGGCCTGGCCTTCTCTGAGGTTCCTTTGGACGGCTTCCAGCCGAGCGAGCATTGCACCCGTACCCTCCGGGTACTGGCGAATCATCGGCGACACCTCGTCCAACAGCCGCCGCGCAAGCGGCAGATCACCTGCCATGATCGCGACCCGGCCCATGACCAGTAGGTGGTGCATCATTGGCCACGGGCTAAGTCCAGGAACCTTCCGGCGAAGCTGGAGTCCGTGCTCCAAGGTGGCCATTGCATCGTCCAGCTTTCCCAAGGCCGCCTGGCTTTGTCCGAGCGCGGTAAATGCCAAGGAAGTTTGTGGAAGAGCGTGCAAGCTTCGGGCCTCGACAACCTCCATTGCTTCTTCCGCATAGTTACGACTGCGATCGAAGTGCCCTAGTTCAGTCTCAGCCAACGCAAGCGTTCCGAGAGCCAGAATCCGTACGATTGCAGGCGCTGTCTCGCTGTCGACGGCCTTGGGAAGAAGATTTACTGCCGTCTCCAGATCACCGACGACGTAGCTGGCGTGACCAAGGGCGACGTTGGCAGCCGAGTACCACGGTGTGTTCCTGTCCGCTTCGAGTTCGGCCGCCCGTCGCGCGGCAGCCAGCGTCTCTAACGGGCCGTCCAACGGAATCAATGACCGAATAAGGGCGGCCACCGATTCCACAGATTTGGTTCCATCGGGTAGCGGGCCGTCATCGGGCACAGCGCCTAGCTGTTCCAGCTGCCGACGCGTTTCGTCTTTGTCACCGGAAAGCGCCGAAATCCAGGCGGCGGTGACCATCGTGGCCGTGTTGCTGGCAGCGCCTGATGCTTCCAAGGCCCGAACCCAGCGGCCTACGGTACTTCCGAGCCCTGCATCGAAATAGCGAAGCCAGCTTGCCTGTACCAGCACCGCAGCCTGATCGCTATTGCCGGAGGCCAGTGCATGTTCTACAGCGGCATCGACATAGCCATTTTTACTCAGCCACTCGGCGGCCCGACCATGAAGCGTCGCAACCCGATCCGGCTGCTCGGCCTCCAGCGCGCTTCTGGCAACTGCGCCGAACAGATGGTGGAAACGGAACCAACTCTCTTCAGCGTCGAGCGGAATCAAAAAAAGATTGGTGTGCTGCAGGTCGCGGAGGATTCTGGCCGATTTGGTCTGCCCTGTCATACAGTCGCACAGCGGTGCTGAGAAGCGCTCCACAATTGACATATCAAGGATGAAGTTGCGTACCTCATCCGTCTGACGACTGAGAACCTCCTCGGTTAGGTATTCACCAATAAACCGATTATTGCCACTGAAATAATGTACGAATTCGTCTTGATCTGTACGCCCTGCCAACGACAGCGCTGCCAGATACAGGCCAGCGGGCCAGCCTTCGGTCCGGCGCATGAGCTCACCGACGGCATCACTCGATAACTGGACGTCGTCGGAAGCCAAGACTTCAGACGCTTCCTGTATATCGAATGCCAGATTGTCGGCGCGGATTTCGGACAACTGGCCTGCGGCACGTAACCGGCCAAGCCGAAGTGTTGGATCGGCGCGGGTAATCAATACCAGATGGGCCTGCTCAGGGAGGTGTTGGATAAAGAATTCAACTTGTGCGTTGCATTGCGCAGAACGGACGATGTCGAAGTCATCAACCAAGATCATGATGCGCTCATCAAGCCCAGCAATCCCGTCGATGATTCTCGGAAGCACGGATGCCAACATGTCGTGGCTACCCGCGGCGACGAATGCGGGTATGTCGCGTGCAACAACACAGCCGGCCCAGTCGAGCGCCGTAGCGATGTGCGTCCAAAGCCCGGTCGGGTCGTTATCGGAGGTATCGAGCGATACCCAGGCGACAGCTGCGGGAGCCGAGGCGGAAGCCAACCACTGGGTTACCGCGGTCGTTTTGCCGTAGCCAGCCGGGGCAGCAACCAAAGTCACTGGGCGTTGCGTTGCGCGGTCAAGCTCTTCGATGAGCCGATTTCGGGTGACCCACTCGGATCTCACCGGTGGCGGCCGCAGCTTGGCTTCCAGCATGAAATCGACCGGCCTACTGCTCAGGTTGGCCTCATCCTTGGTAAGCGTGCTCACGGGCGAGCGCTGCTCTTCAACTGCGCCAGACATGCGGAGCGCACCGCTCCTAGACCCACGGCCGACCCTCCCTGGGTGTGATCAGAGCCGATTATAGGCGCGGATGTGACTCATCGGCTGGCGAAAGTGGTCAGCCACGAAACACATCGGGCGACGCTGGAGTTCTGACAACTGTTATTCGGGCTAGTCACATCACCCAATGCGGGTGAGGTGGGATTGCACTGAGGGTCAGATATTGATTTCTATGACACCAACCCTCGCATCGGATTTAACCTCGGGCACCGGTGCGGGTAAGGCACACTCAATGCGAGGGGACTAGACGACAGCGCTATGACAGCCTTCGCATCGGCCACCGTGGCAGAAGACGCTGCGGGCCGTAACGACTAACTGAAGAAGGTGGCCGCGACGTCGGCGTGCCGCTGCGGCAAGGATGATCAAAGGCAATGATGATCAAAGGCAATGATGATCTCGATCAACCGAGCACAATCCCTTCGGCTGCCGAGGACGGGGGCTATGTCAGGCAGCCGGCTCATCCGGAATGAGTTCAGCAGGCCGAGGAGGGCGGCGATCATCGGCACCAATAGCGCCACCTGAAGCGCTAGAGGTCTCGCCTCGGTATTGATCCGGATGATTGCTGTCTTGAGTCATGGCACTGAAGGTGTAGGCGAGCGTTGCCAGCATGATCGCGCCGGCGAACGCCAAGCCGAAAGACAGCCCGAATGATCCTGCTGCGGAGTTGATTCCAGCCGCCTCACTGACCCGTTCCTCCGAGATCGGGGCAAGTGTGTAGTTGTTGAGCTGAGATACCAGCAGGCCGAGGCCCGATCCGGCAAGAACCATGGGAACCAGGAGGTACCAGCCGGAATCTGCCCGTGGCACGATCGGGATTGCATAGACATGGGTTGTCGATTCACCCGTGACGGGTGATCAGCAAACCCCACCCAGCGGCCTACCGTCCATCCGGTGACCAAAGTGGTCAACTCCGATTGGAGGCAAATACCCATGGCAAGCACCCAGACCGTTAGCCCTTGGGCTCACGGCATCGCCGTTTTCGCTGGCGTGATCATGATCGTCGGTGGCGCGTTCCAGGCCCTCGAGGGACTGGCGGGCATCGTGAGAGACGAGTGGCTCGTCGTCCTGCCAAACTACATTTACGCCTTCGACCTCACGGTCTGGGGGGTCATTCACCTTCTGGTCGGCCTGGCGCTGGTACTAATTGGAGCTTTCCTCCTCCGGGGCCAAACCTGGGCTCGAGTCGCCGGCATGATTGTCGCGGTCATTTCAGCGATCATCAACTTCGTTTGGCTGCCGTACTCGCCCTGGTGGGCGCTAATGGTCATCGCAATCGACTGCCTCATCATCTGGGCGCTGGCCGCCTACCTGCGCCAGCCGGTAGGGATGCCGCCGCAGGCCACCCAAGCAACCGATGGATATGGGCAAACAGCGCCACAAGATAAGCAGGCAGCGGTTTCCTGACCTTCCCGCACTGTGGGCACGGCGCGTACGCGTGACGCACAAGGAAGGAGCGGTTGTGTATGAGATAACACTGCATAGCCCACCGCCGCCGAACTTGCCTGCGAGGTTTCCCACGATCACACTGCAACCCGCGCCCACTGTGACTGTTTTGTCTAAACGAGTGGCGGATCCTGTCGAAGTCGATTGGCTCACCGAGCGGTTGCGCTCCCTAGGGATCACACCACTTGAGGTACGTGCGTCACTTGGTCGCTACGAATTTCGAATCCAGGGGCAGCTAGGCCGCTCGATCTTGCGCTACCTGCAGTGGGCCTGGCGATTTGAGCAGGAGCGAACAGTGGTGCGTGTCTCAGCAACGCCAGGAGAGCTGCGAGCAATCTTGGAGCAACTGGCCAACAGTGGCCTCCAGATTGATCGCTGCGTACGCTGCAAAGCCGCCTAAACCTTCCGCTCGGGGAGAAGGCGGGCATTACGCTCTGCATTGACATCGCGCCTGGCTTGTAAGTCAGTCTGGTGGCCTGCTTGGCATTGGTGGCGCTGTGGCGCTGGCCCGAAACCACATTCAAGCCAACCATCTAGGGGCCCCAACCATCTAGGACCTCGGCCTAACTGACCTCACGACGTATCTCGATCAGATCAATGCCGGCGTCCCGCAGCGCGTCGATCAGACCCCAGAGGGCAGAGTCGTCCAGCTGCGTTGCGTGCAAGATGGTGCCACCGGGTTCAACGGAATCGATCTGATGGAAGTTTTCCAGTAGCTCCAGGGGCACAGCGCCTGCAATTCGGATCTCGTATGTCGACTTTGCCATCGGTGCCTCGATTGTCAGTGAATGCAGCTACCATGCCGGGGTTGCAGGCGCCGCACTTCACCCGCCTCGGGTGAGTCGGCTCATGCTTCGTGCTGAGGTACGTTCTGCGCAGTCGCAGCTCGCAGCTCGGCTGGCAGCTTTAGCGCGGCAGCCAGTCCGATTAGACCAACCGCTGCGAGTGATGCCATCGCGAGCCCGTACGCACGTTCCGGCGTCGCAGTGATGCCGGCAACCAGAATTGTGCCGGCGATTGCGGTTCCGAGACTGGAACCGAGGTTGGACACACTTCGGGACAAACCAGAGATTTCGCCCTGTTGACTCTCCGGGAAACTGGACTGCACGACGTTGACGGAGGGCGTCAGCATTATGCCAAGGCCGAGACCTATCAGAAGCAGACCCGGCGCGAACGTCCATGCCGTCGGAGAACCGCTCACCAGCAACAGCAAGACCGCAGCACCGGCAATGGTCAGAATGAATCCGGCAACGATAAGCGTCCGCTGTGACCGCCGCTCAGCAAGACGCTCGGCGGCGAGCGAGGACACCAGCAGCCCAAGAGTTGCGGCTGTGAAGATCACGCCAGTCTGGATGGCGTCGTAGCCCCGAACGACCTGCAGATAAGCCGAAACCACAAAGGATGTCCCCAACAACATCACCCACTGGGTGTTCTGGGTCACCAGGCCGAGATTTGAGGTGCGATTGTGGAACAGGCTGGTCGATAGCAGCGGTTCCTTGCCAGCCTTCTCGGTCGCGCGTATTGAGCGGAAGAACAACGCGAGAACGCCAGCGCCGCCGACGACCAAGATGATCATGAGCCAGAGGTTGTTGTCGGCTGCCAGGATTCCCATTACCACTAGCACAAGGCCAACCGCCGAGAGGACCGCACCACCGGTGTCGAAAGGCTGTGTTGGATCAGCCGGCAGCGGATCAGTGATCTTGCGACTGAGCCAAACGATGACCGCAATGACGAGGGCTTGGAAGATGAAGGCGGCGCGCCAGCTGATCGCGGAGGTGATTAGGCCGCCGATGAGCGGGCCTGCTGCTGCACCGACGCCCCCCAAGGCGCTGATCACGCCAAAGGCACGAGCCCGGGAGGTGACTTCGGTGAACAGCAGGGTGGTGAGGATATAGACCGGCGGGATGAGTAGAGCAGTACCGATCCCTTCCAGGATTGAGTTGCCGAGGATCAGCAAGCCCAAACCGGGAGAGACGGCGCTCAAAACCGCACCAATCGCATACACAACAAGGCCCACCATGAAGCACCGCTTGCGGCCGTATTTATCGGTCAATTTGCCGCCGGGGATCATCAGCGCTGCCATGACCAACAGGAAGATCGTGATCGCGACTTGAATGCCCTGAACGCTGGTGTTCAGGTCCTCGCTCATGTCGGTGATCATCACGTTCATGTTGGAGCCGGCGAAGCTGCAAATGAACTGGGCGAGTGCCAGCGGAGCTAACACTGCTCGCAACGCGGGCGAGGATGACCCCCCCGATGCGCCTGTACTCACTCTTCCACCTGCTTGAGGCTCGATTGGCCTACGGACACCCTGCTGAGGGCATCGTCGCATCCTGCAGATCGCTATCAATCACCCCGTACGGGCGAGGTTTGGGCGACGCAGGTGGCCGAGCCATCTCACCTCCGGCCATGAGGATTTGAGGACTGATGTCCGGTCGTGAGCCACATGAGACACATCTCAGCGACGATGGGGTTATCTCCCAGGGCGCTCGCAACGCGATCTCCATGACAAGTACGCGTATCTGATTGAAGTCCGCAACACCTTTGAAAGATGCTGACCTACGCCAACCACCTGGGCTCTATTCGGAGGAAATCGCTGACTGGCGAACAGATCGGCAACTTCTCTCAGGCGTTCACGCATCTGGCGCTGATCGACGCGGCGCTGACGCTAAACCGTGAGCTCGATAGCCAGGGGCGGCGTCGGGTTTAGCAGAGGGACTAATCGCGCCATCCGAGTGACGTTCGACTCTGCTGTGCTGCCAGATCACGCAGTCAGATGGTTATGTGGATGCGCTGACCCGTGTCGCTTCGCGAACGCAAACGGCTGGCGGTGACAAGCCGGTGATCGAGCGTGCCAGCTCCGCCGATCTGGCGTATCTGGCAATCGACACTGGCAAGGTTCCGCAGCAGTTCGCGGTCATCTTGATCTTGGAACGGCCCGATGATTTCAGCCTCCAGCAGTTGCGGCAGCTCATCGAGGACCGCATCCTTGCCGTGCCGCGGTTGCGGCAGCGGTTGATCAAGGTGCGTCCGGGATGCGGACGTCCGGTATGGGTCGATGATCTTGACTTCCGGATCGACCGCCAGATACGGGCACTGCCCTGCCGAGCCCCGGGAGATGACCGGGCGCTCTTCGATACCGCTCTCTCGGTGATCATGGAGCCGCTATCGCGCCACGCTCCGCTCTGGTCGGTCGTTCTGATCACCGGGCTTGCGGATGGCTCAGCCGCAGTTGTAGTCGTCTTGCACCATGTCCTGGCCGATGGTTTGGGCGGGCTGAACGTCTTGGCCGCGCTCGTCGATCCGGGCTCTCCGCCGGCTACCATTTCTTTTCCTCGACCTCGTCCGGCAGCGTCAAGCCTCGCCCACGACGACGCCTGGTTGACGCGTTTCAGCAGTATTCGGCAGGCAGCCGGATCTTGGCGGCTGATGCGTCGGGCCATGTCTGCGGGTGGCGGCTTTCGGCCAGATCCTGCCGCGCCTTGCTCGCTGATACGGCGTACGGGTCCGCGCCGAAGGCTGGCGGTTGTCAGGCTGGATCGTGCCCCACTCGCGTCGGCGGCCCATCGGTACGGGGCCACCACGAACGATGCGGTTCTGGTGGCTGTCGGCGCCGCCTTGCACAAGGATTTGCTGAGCAGAGGGGAGTCCGTCGATCCGATTGTGATCACTGTGCCGGTCTCAGGTCGCCGGCCGGGCGGCAAGTCGGGAGTGGGCAATCTGGTAAGCCCGATGGTCGTCAACGTACCGACGATTGGCGGCGTAGCCGAACGTCTCGCGCAAGTTGAGGGGTCGGTCCGAGCCCACAGGGAGGCGGCGACCGGTCCACCACCCATTGCAATCCTTGGCGGGTTATTCCGCCTGCTCGCCCGGCTTGGCGTATACCGCTTCTACATGAATCACCAGCGGCGATTCCACACCCTCGTGACACACGTACGCGGCCCTGTTGAGCCGGTCCGGCTCGGCGGCTACGAGATCACCGCGGCAATTCCGGTTGCGGTTGGTGAGGGCGGGAATGCCACTGTCTCGTTCGAGGTCTTGTCCTACGCGGGGGTACTCACCATCACCGTTATCGTCG
>Ga0081538_10000740_pt1 | contig 35668 bp, 29 predicted proteins | sample TabmetS5T2R1_FD_71022 | JGI IMG/M metagenome (GOLD analysis project Ga0081538, IMG submission 71022) | Tabebuia heterophylla rhizosphere microbial communities from the University of Puerto Rico - S5T2R1 | ecosystem: Host-associated > Plants > Roots > Rhizosphere ...
CAGGGCGTAGTCCTCCTGCTGGACGAGGCGGCGGACGGTGTTGAACGGCTTCTCGTCCTCCAGGCGGCCGTACAGGAGCTCGCGGCCGAGCTTGTACCAGCGGTCGGCCCGCAGGTGGCTCTGGGCGTAGAGCTTGCCGAACAGCTGCCGGGGTGGGTCGCCGGCGACGGTGATGCGCAGCGGGGTCGAGCCGGCCGACCCGGCCAGCCCGAACGGCTTGACCTCGGTGACGACCAGGCCGAGCTGGTCGGCCAGCGCTCGCCGGATCGCCTCCCCGCGGGCCCCGCCGATGTCCAGGTGGGCGCTGCGGCCCCGCCGGTACACAACCGGGAACGCCTCGTTGGGGGTGAAGCGGCGGAACAGCAGCAGCGGGATGGCGACCCCGATGCCCACCCCGACCAATACGTCGCTGGGAGCATCCACGCCCAACGCCATCCGGGCGGCGGCGACCAGGGTGATCAGCCCGACCACCAGCCACTTGCCGAGGTTGCGCCAGCGCCCATCGGGCACCAGCGTGTACAGCACCGCCATGAGCCCCGCGGTGAGGAAGGCGACCTGCACCGACGGCAGCGCCCAGCCGCCCCAGCTGGTCTGGAGGTCGACCCCGAATGGCCGTGGCCGCCGGGCGATCGCCGCCAGGCCCGACGTGAGGTAGCTTCCGAGCTGGACGACAACCAGCCATACGATCAGGTGCCGCCAGCGCCGCAGGACCAGCAACGCCAGCACCAGCACGTACAACAGCCCGTACAGCACCCACCAGGAACTGATGCGGGCCAGGCCCCGCAGGGGCGCCACCAGCCCCGGCCCGACCAGGCCGGCCAGCCACCGCACAACCGCGTCATCGACGACGGTGACCGCCACCGCCGGCCCGCGCAGCCCCCTGGCAAACACGGCCAGGGTCAACCCGACCAGCACGATCGCGGCCACCAGCCAGCCGATGCCGCTGGTCTGCAGCCGGTACGGCAGGGGCGGGGCCGCCCCGGTGGGCCGCCGCCGCCGCGGCGACCGGACCGCCTCGTGCAGGCTCGGGTGGGCGGGCGGGGCGCTGGTCGCCCTGGAGCGGTCTGCGGGCACGTCCATGGCCCCCCTCCCTACCGGAGCTACCTGGCTCCGGCACGACGACCTTGTTTGCTGAGTGGTGGCTTGTCAAGGCTCACAATCGCTGGCGATGAGCCACTTGGGGCGTACGCAGTCGGCCGGATTAGCAGCAAGCCCCCTGCGCGTGAGGATCGACGGCCCCACGTTGGTGATCCTCACCACCGCTCGTGGCGCCGGTTGGAGCACACGAGCTTGATGCTCGCTGGAGCGGGTTGCATCTGGATGTGACATGTGTTGCGCAGGACCTTGAACTGGCCGTCGGCGCGCTGGCCCGTCTCCACCATGCTCGGCTGTCGTGATATTGGCGGCGGGCTGGTCGTACCTGGCGACCCGTAGCGTTGCTAGGTGAGCACGCTAACGGCTGCTTTACAGCCTAGCCCGTACTGTTCGGCCACCCGGGTGCTACACGCATTTCGGGCGAGCATCAGCAGCACCAGCCACCCGATCCTGCCCGGCCGCGCCATGCGCGGGCCCGCCGTCGCACGCCCACGGTGGCGCCTTGCGCCGCAACGCCAGCTGGCATATCAGCGCGGCTAGACGCCTGCACGTCAGAGGCCGACCTGGCCCACCGGCAGGCCGGCGACGCCGAGAGCGATGAGCACCCCGGTCGCCACCCACCCGGTGCGGTGGGAGGCCCGACCTGGAGCGGCGTGTGGCCTGGTTCCTGCGCCTGCTCGACCAGCGGGCACGACCGGCAAAGGAGCCGAACACATGTCCACTTCCCCGACCCCACCGACCCGCCACTGGGACACACCTGCACCCGGGCACGACCCGACTCGCCATTGGGGAACCAGCCCGACCCCGCCCGGGCCCAAGCGTAAGCGCCGCGGCCCCATCCTGCTCGCCGCCGCCATCGGCCTCGCGCTCCTGGTCGCCACGGCCACGGGGGTCGTTGCCAACGATGCCACCCTCGACAAAGGACCCGCTCCCACCCCAACGACCACCCCCAGCCCTGGCCCAGCCGACCCGCCGGATGATGGGCCCGGCGGGGGATCCGAGGTCCCCGAGCCGGCGCCCGAGCCCGAGCCGGCGCCGGCGCCCGAGCCGGAGCCGGCGACAGTCGAGGTCCCCGAGCTGAGCGGCATCACTCGGGCCGGGGCCAAGCAGCTCCTGGCCGACTATGGCCTCAAGGCGACGATCAGGTACCGGTCCACCGACCAGTACCCTGCAGGGACCGTGATCTCCCAGTCGCCCAAGGCCGGAGCCTTGGTGGTTCCCGAGATCACGGTCAGCTTGGTGGTCGCCAAGACGCCGCCACCGCCGGCGCCAGCACCCGAGCCACCGTCGCCACCGTCCCCCCCAGCACCGAGCTGCGCCCCGTCCTATCCCGGCGTGTGCCTTGACCCTGCGGTCGAGGACTATGACTGTGCCGGCGGGTCAGGCAACGGACCCGCATACGTTGAGGGTCCGATCCGCGTGCGCCCGCCCGACCCGTTCGATCTGGACCGTGAAGGCGACGGCGTGGGCTGCGAGAACGGGTAACCCGCCTACCGAACCAATGACTTTGAGGCAATGGAAGACGCTGGCCAAGGCAGTGCTGTAGATCTGCCCACACAAGCGACCTACGCAAGGACTGTTCGGCCAGCCCCGGTGCCCGATACTGGGTGGCATGGATCTTCCGGTGATGCCCCCGGTGGCGCCGATGCTGGCCAAGCCGGTCTCCGGCCTGCCCGAGGGGCCTTGGAGCTTCGAGCCCAAGTGGGACGGGTTCCGCACCATCGTGTTCCGCGACGGCGACCAGGTGGAGCTGGGCAGCCGCAAGGAGCGCCCCCTGACCCGCTACTTCCCCGAGGTCACCGAGGCCGTCCGGGCCAACCTGCCGGCCCGGTGTGTGGTCGACGCCGAGATTGTCGTCCCCGACGCCGACGGCCGGCGGCTCGACTTCGAGGCGCTGTTGCTGCGCATCCACCCCGCGGCCAGCCGGGTCCGGCTGCTGGCCACCCAGACCCCGGCCCGGCTGATCTGCTTCGACCTGCTCGCCCTCGGCGAGGTTGATCTCATGGGTGAGCCGTTCGCCCGGCGCCGAGCGGCCCTGGAGCAGGCCCTGGCCGGGGTGCGGGCCCCGGTGCATCTGACGCCGGCCACCACCGACCGGGAGCTGGCCGTCGAGTGGCTGGGCCGCTTCGAGGGCGCCGGGCTGGACGGCCTGGTCGCCAAGGCCCTGGACGGGACCTACGAGCCGGACCGCAGGAGGTGGCGCAAGGTCAAGCACACCCGCACCGCCGACTGCGTGGTCGCCGGCTACCGGCTCCACAAGCGCGGCACCGACCTGGTGGGCTCGCTGCTGCTGGGCCTGTACACCGACGACGGGGAGCTGGCCATGGCCGGGGTGATCGGTGCCTTCCCGATGGCGCGCCGGCGGGAGCTGTTCGCCGAGCTCCAGCCGCTGGTGACCAGCTTCGAGGGCCACCCCTGGGACTGGGGCGCCTGGATGCGGGAGGCCGAGGTCGAAGGCCGCGCCTGGCGGGGGTCGACCAGCAGCCGCTGGAACCCGGGCAAGGAGCTGTCGTTCACCCCGCTGCGGCCCGAGCGGGTGGTCGAGGTCCGCTATGACCACCTGGAAGGGCGCCGGTTCCGCCACACCGCTCAGTTCCTGCGCTGGCGCCCCGACCGGGCCCCGGCCTCCTGCACCTACGACCAGCTGGAGGAGACGGTCAGCTACGACCTCGCCGACGTCCTGGCGACCAGCGGGCCCTGAGCGCCCGCAGCGTGGCGGCCTGCCGATATCCTGCTAGCACGGCTGGCTGGGTTGGTCGCTGACCGACCGGGAAGGAGGGCGGGTGCGGTACCAGAGCGTCGCCGAGGCCTATCGGGATCTGGAGGCGGCCAGCGCCCGGCTGGAGCTGATCGACCGCCTGGCCGGGCTGTTCCGCGAGACCCCGACCGAGCTGCTGGCAACCGTGGCGCTGCTGTGCCAGGGTCAGATCGCCCCCGACTTTGCCGGGGTGGAGCTGGGCCTGGCCGAGCGGCTGGCCGCCCGGGCAGTGGCCCAGGCCGTGGGGGTGCCGGTCGAGCAGGTGCTGGCCGGGGCCCGGGACACCGGCGACCTGGGACTGGCCGCCGAGCAGCTACTCGGGGAGCTGGAACCCAACCGGCCACCCACCCTGGAGGTGGAGCGGGTGTTCCAGGGCCTGCACCGGGTCGCCGAGGCCCAGGGGACCGGCTCCCAGGGCCGCAAGCTGGAGGGCCTGGTCGGGCTGCTGGACGAGGCGACCCCGCTGGAGGCCCGCTACCTGCTCCGCACCGTCACCGCCAACCTGCGCCTGGGGATCGGCACCGCCACCATCCTGGACGCCCTGGCCGAGGTGCATGCCGGCGGCCGCAGGCAGCGGCCGGTCCTGGAGCGCGCCTACAACATCTGCTCCGACCTGGGCCTGGTTGCCTCCACCCTGGCCACCCAGGGGCTGGCCGCCGTCGAGGCCATGCAGGTGCGGGCGGGCAACCCGGTGCGGCCGATGCTGGCCCAGCGCCTCAGCGAGCCGGCCGAGATCCTGGCCAAGCTGGGCGGGACCTGTGCGGCCGAGTACAAGTACGACGGCATCCGGGTCCAGGCCCACCGCACCGCCGACGGCGGCCTGGAGCTGTACACCCGCCGCCTGGACCGCGTCTCGACCCAGTTCCCCGAGGTGGTCAGGCTGCTGGACGAGAGCCTGGGCCCGCATGAGGCGATCCTGGAGGGCGAGGTGGTGGCCTTCGACCCGGCGTCGGGGGAGCTGCGCCCGTTCCAGGACGTCATGTTCCGCCGGCGCAAGTACGGCATCGCCGAGGCGACCAAGGACTTCCCGGTGAGCATGTTCTGCTTCGAGCTGCTGTACGCCGACGGGACCGACCTGACCCGCCTGCCGTACCTGGAACGGCGCTCGCGGCTGGCCGAGGCGATCACGCCGTCGGCGCGGCTGCGGCTGGCCACGGCCGAGCAGGTCGGCGAGGAGCAGGCCTTGGAGCGGGTGTTCGAGCAGGCGGTGGCCGAGGGCTGCGAGGGGCTGATCTGCAAGTCCCTGGACCCGGCGGCCTCCTACCAGGCGGGGGCTCGGGGCTGGCAGTGGATCAAGCTCAAGCGGGACTACCGCAGCGAGCTAACTGACACCCTGGATTTGGTGGTGGTGGGCGGGCTGGCGGGCCGGGGACGGCGGGCCGGGATGTACGGGGCCCTGCTGCTGGCCGTCTACGACCAAGCCGCCGACCGGTTCCAGACCATCTGCAAGTGCGGCACCGGCTTCTCCGACGCCGAGCTGGCCGCCCTCCCGGCCCGCCTGGCCCCCCAGGCCCGGGACGGACGGCCGGCCCGGGTGGACTCGCGCTGGCACGCCGACGTGTGGTTCGAACCGACCGTGGTGGCGGAGGTGGTGGCCGCCGAGATCACGATCTCGCCGCACCACACTGCCGCCTGGGGTGTGCTCAAGCCCGACGCCGGGCTGGCCTTGCGGTTCCCCCGCTTCACCGGCCGCTGGCGCGACGACAAGGCCCCCACCGACGCCACCACCGTCGAGGAGGTCCTGGCCATGTACCGCACCGCCCGGCGGATGCCCAGTAGCGCTTAGCCTAGATCCACCGAAGCGCTCATCGTCATCCTCCAGCGTCAGCCCCGACGCGCTGGCGGCTGCTTCCGTGAGCCCTCGCCGGTGTGTACGCGAGGCCTGCTCGTCTGCACGAGGCTATGCTGGCGGTGGCGTGAGCGGATACTCAATGCAGGAGGTCGCCCAGCGGGCCGGGGTCGACCCCGACTATCTCGACCGGTTGGTCGAGCTCGGGATCCTGACGCCAGCTGCGGCAGACGCGTTCTCGCCGGGTGACGCGCTCAGGGCGCGGTGGGTGCAGAGTCTGGAGCGAGCCGGCGTGCCGCTGGACGGGATAGCCGCCGCCATCCGGGATGGAGTTCTCTCGTTCTCCTTCCTGGATGTGGGCGCGTACGACCGGTTCGCCGGGCTCAGCGGCACCACCTTCCAGCAGCTGAGCGCGCAGACTGGGATCCCGCTGGAGCTCCTGATGGTGGTCCGCGAGGCCGTCGGCTTCGCGGAGCCACGTCCGGAGGATCACGTCCACCACAACGAGTTGTCGGTCGTGCCGCTGATCCAGCTGCAGCTCTCCAAGGGATTCCGCCCCGTCGCCATCGAGCGGTGGCTTCGGGCCTACGGGGACAGTCTGCGCCGGATCGCCGAGACGGAGGCTGCCTGGTGGAACAGCGAGGTCGAGATGGCGATGCTGGAGTCGGGCATGACGGAGGGCGAGATGCTGGAGGCCCAAGCCGACCTCGGCTCCCAGATGGCCCCCCTCATCGACCAGGCCCTCCTCGCCATCTACCACGGGCAGCAGGAACACACCTGGAGCCAGGTGTTCGTCGAGCACGTCGAGGGCGCGCTCGAAGCGAGGGGCCTGTACCGCCGGTTGGACCGTCCGCCGGCCATGTGTTTCCTCGACATCACCGGGTACACGCGGCTGACCGAGGAGCGGGGGGACGAGGCGGCCGCGGACCTGGCGGCGCGGCTGGCCCGCCTGGTCCGGCGGATCTCCCAGGAGCACGGGGGGACGCCGGTGAAGTGGCTCGGCGACGGGGTGATGTTCTACTTCCGGGAGCCAGCAGATGCCGTCCTGGCCGCCCTTGAGATGGCAGAGGTGGTGGGGAGCCACGGCCTTCCACCGGCGCATGTCGGAGTCCACGCGGGGCCGGTCGTCTTCCAGGAGGGTGACTACTTTGGCCGGACCGTGAATCTCGCGGCGAGGATCGCCGAGTACGCCAGGCCCGGCGAGGTGCTGGTGAGCCAGGAGGTCGTCGACGCGGCGGAGGGAGGGCCGGTGACGTTCACCGAGATCGGGCCGGTCGAGCTGAAGGGCGTCCCAGGGACGCTTCGGCTCCACATCGCCCGCCGCCCCGCCTGAGGGCACAGGACGAGGCTCTCCGGATCCCTGCTCTGTTACGCCCGGCAACCTGAACGTGGTGAACACCCTCACCGCGCCAGTGCAACGGCTGCTGGACCGCGAACATGACCTTGGCCTTGACCGGGTCGACGTCGGCCGCGAAGTGGTTGACGAAGTCGTCCTCTGGGAGCCAGGCGAAGCTCTGGGGGTCGACGTCGAGGTGCGCCAGGGCCGGACCCGCCGGTGCCTGGCTCAGCAGGGCGCCGATCGACTCGCCCTCATCCAGCCCGAACGCGGCGTGCGGTGGGGCTGCGCACGTGCTCGGAGAGCACGCCGAGCCCGATGAGCCGGGCGGGGATCGCCTGCAGGATCGGGTAACGGCGCAGCGCCCGCAGGACCAGGGGTGGCTTGGCGGGGAGACGGCCGGCCAGCAGGGGGGAGAGGAAGCGGTCCTGGATGGCGCGCTGTCCCCGCTGGATGAGCACGGTGGGCAGCATGCGGCGGAGCTGGACCCGCGCCAGGTGCCTGCTTGACAGGGTTCCGTCCTCCAGGGGCCGGGTGAGGAGGTTGGCGGTGGCGACGGCGTCGTGGACGGCCAGGTTGATGCCGACCCCACCGATGGGGGACATGGCATGGGCGGCGTCGCCGATGCACAGCAGCCCTGGCCGGAACCAGCGCCGCAGCCGGTCAACCTGCACCCGCAGCACCCGCACGTCGTCCCAGCTGCGCAGCTCACCGACCCGGTCGGCGAGGAACGGAACCAGCTCGGCGACCGAGGCGCGGAAGTGCGCCAGCCCCAGCTCGCGGAGCTCACCGGCCGCGTCCTTCCCGATGGCGTAGGCAATCTGCCAGTAGCCGCCCCGATCGATCAGGACCAGCAGGTGCCCGGTGGCCAGCCGGCCGAAGGTCTGGGTCGGGTCGGTGGACCGCCGGGGCAGGCGAAACCACAGCACGTCCACGGGTGCCCCGAACTCGGTCGGGCGCAGCCCTGCCGAGCGGCGCAGGCCCGAGCCGCGGCCGTCGGCGGCCACGGTCAGGCGGGCCCGGACCTGGTGGAGCGCCCCGTCCTGGTCACGGTAGGTCACGCCCACCACCCGCCCGGCTTCTTGGAGCACCGCGAGCGCCTCGGCCCGCATGCGCAACTGGAAGGAGGGCAGCCGCCTGGCCTGGTCGACGACGAAGTCGAGGAAGTCCCACTGGGGCATGAAGGCGATGAACCGGTAGGAGCCCGGCAGCCGTCGGAAGTCGGCCAGGGTGAAGTCGCCGGCGTCGGTGGTGACGCCCAGCACCGCTGCCTTCTGGTGGGGCAGCTCCAGCAGCTGTTGGGCCAGGCCGAGCTCGTCGAACAGCCGCAGGGTCGAGGGGTGCAGGGTGTCGCCGCGGAAGTCACGCAGGAAGTCGGCGTGCTTCTCCAGCACCAGGACCTCGACCCCGGCCCGGGCCAGCAGTAGCCCCAGCATGGCACCGGCCGGGCCACAGCCGGCGATGCAGCAGGCGACCTCGGTCCGCAGGATCTGGTCCGTCGGCCCGTCCCCAGACGGCGGCTGCTCCATCCAGCCTCCCTTCACCGCGGGTGCTGCGACGTGGGCATGCGGACACGCCGCTTCTTCCTATCCTAGTCGCGGCCTGCGGAGCGCCGTGCACCGCATTGCTCCACAACAGCTCCGGGTCGGTGGCGTGAGCAGGGCCACCCTTGAGGTCTACTGCGCCAAGGCGTCGTGCTCACGGGCCGGCGGGGCAGCTTCTGGGTTCGAGATCACCGCTGCTATGCCGTCGAGAGCACATTTAAGCCCACCAGTGCGGTCGGCCAATGTATCCAGTCTTTCCTCCCGTCTTGGTAGGGACGCTGCGGAGCGGCTCTGGTTCCAGGCATCCAGGACACGTTCAACCTGGGCTGGAAGCTGGCCGCCGAGGTCGGCGGCTGGGCCCCGGAGGGGCTGCTGGACAGCTACCACAGCGAACGGCACCGAGGTCGTTAGGATGGGAGATCTCGCCTGATCGCGCCACCCGACTCTCCCTCGCGGCCCAGACGCGAGAGTGCGGATCGGAGGAACTCGTCGCGGCGCCGTAGCAGTACCTCCTGGGTGAGGTCAGGGCGGCCCTGGCCCGCGATGGCGGCAGGGAACCACCCCATGTCGGGCGGAGTGCTCAGGGCGGCGACGATGTCCCAGTAGCGCACGTCTGATGCGGGGCGGCCGGCTACCTCCTCCCAACCGTGTTGGATGTCGTCGGCTGCCTCGAGGCCGAAGCAGATGGCGGCATCGCAACGGAGGGAACCTAGGTCGATGCCCGGGGCGCCGGTGCCGGCGCAGTCCCAGTCGATGAGGCCGGTCAGGGTGTTCCCTCTCCAGAGGGCGTTGCCTTGCCAGAGGTCGCCGTGGATGAAGACGTACGGGTCATCGAGCCGCGATGCTGCTGTTCGCTGTTCGGCCTCGATGAGGAGGGGGTTCGGGGGCTGCTGGCGGCGGAGGGCGGCGAAGTCGACGCTGGCGATGGGGCGGTCGCGCCTTGGGAGTTCGGGGGTGGGGATCAGGGTTATGGCATGCAGCATTGCGGCGGTGCGGAGACGGGTCGTGGGGCGGTCGAGGGGGTCCTGCTGCTTCCAGGGAGCTGTTCGACGAGGACCAATGGAGGCGTGCCGTCGAGATCGGCGGCGAGGAGGCGGGGGGCTGGGATGTTGTGCTCGGCGGCAAGCTGGAGGGCCGCTATCTCCGTGCCGAGGCTGGAGAGGTCCCCGTTGGTACCCACTCGCAGGACCACGCTGCGCTCTTGGCCGTGGCGGGTTAGGCGGATCAGCCACGGCGAGCCGCCGTCGCGGAGGCCGCGGACCGCAGCCACCTCTGCTCCTGGGGCCGCGGCCTGGACCGCCCAGTGGAGCGATGCGGGATCCAGGGATGGCATGGGCCGCGATGCTATCGCGGCGATGTGACTGACCCTCCTGCCTTCAGATCACCGACTCGTACACCCCCGCCACCGCGTCCGCGATCTCGCACCAGTGCTCCTCACGCGCCTCGAGGCTCTGTTCGATCTGGAGCCCGCCCACGCCACCCGCGGTCAGCCGGTTCACGATGTTGCATGGATCATCGCCGCCGAAGTGATCGGCGTCGGTGGCGACCCTCACCCTGATCGCCGATCCGATGGCGGTGTCGACGGCCTCCCGAACCAGCTCCTTGAACTCCGGGCTACCACCTCCGCCGATCAGCACCTCGTCCCCCCCGAACCCGTGGAAGGCCACCGCGTGGGTGAAGCCCCGACCCATAACCCGGCCCAGCCTTGGGAAGCAGGCCTCATTGAGGTCCGTGGATGTGATGTGCCAGCGGGTGAAGGCGCCGCCGCCTGGCTTCCAGCCCTTGCAGCGCCAGGAGCTGACGGACTTGGCGGCCAGGCGGGTGGCGACTCGCTCCGCCTGGTCGTCGGTGTGGGGTTCGATGTCACCGCCATGGGGGGCGATGGCGATCAGCTGGGACTGCTGGCCGTCGTCGTGGAGGCGCTCGATCAGTTCGCCCTCGGTCTTGGCGCGGGACTCGGACAGGCGGGAGCGGGGGACCCGGAAGTCCAGCACGCCGGGGAACTCAACCTCCAAGCCGAGGCGCTGGCGGCCGGCGCGGCCCATGCGCACAACCTCATCCGGCAGCTCCGGGCGGACCTCGCTCACCGTGTAGAGGGCCAGGTCCTGAGGCGTGCGGTAGATGCGGACCTGCTGGCCGCAGGCCCGGCCGATGGTGGCCAGGCGGGCCGGGTCGGCCGAGCAGTGCTCGGCGTTGTCCTTCAGGTCCTGCTGGGACGGCAGGGCCCGGGTGATGGCCGCACTGATCGAGGCCATGGCGGCGGGTCAGGGCCTGCTGGGTGGGGTGGTGTGGCGGGCCAGGTAGGCGGCGGCCTCGGCCCGGCGGGCCACCTCCAGCTTGGCCAGGATGCTGGAGACATAGTTCTTGACCGTCTTCTCGGCCAACCCCAGCTCGGTGCCGATCTGGCCGTTGGTCCGCCCCTCGGCGACCAGGCCCAGGATCCGTTCCTCCTGGGGCGACAGCCGGGCCAGCTTCTCGTCGCCGAGCAGGTGCTTGCCCCGGCGGAGGCGGTCGAACACCCCCTTGGTGACCGCCGGGTCCAGCAGGTTCTGGCCGGCCCCGACCGCCCGGATGGCCCCCAGCAGCTCCTCCCCGCGGATCTGTTTGAGGACATAGCCGGCCGCCCCGGCCATGATCGAGGCGACCAGGGCCTCATCATCGGCAAAGCTGGTCAGCATCAACACGGCCGTCTGGGGGCGGGCGGCGCGGATGTCGCGGGTGGCCTCGATCCCCGAGCCGTCCTGGAGCCGCACGTCCATGACGATCACCTCCGGGAGGGCCTGGGCGGCCACCGCCACCGCCTCGCGGGCGCTGGCCGCTTCGGCGCACACGACCAGGTCCTCGGCCCTGGCCAGGAGCAGTCTGATGCCGTCGCGGACGACCTGGTGGTCATCGACCAGCATGACCCGCAGCGGTGGGGCGCTCATGGAGGCATCCTGGCAGCCGGGCCGGGCCGGCTCAAGGCGACCACCCCGCCCAGCCGGTCCAGCAAGTCCTCCACGGTGGCCTCGGCCACCCGGTGTGACAGCTCAATGAAGTAGCGAACAAACATGCCAATAGGGTGGACCAGTGGGGAGCCTCACCGAAGGGTCGAAGGACCCGGTCGCCCTGGGACTATCGGCAGTCGTTCCACCGGCGAGACGGGACCGCGCTCGGCTTGGCGGCCTCCACCGGACGCTAGCCGGGAATGGCTACCCGGACCCGGGTGCCCTCGCCGGGGGCGCTGTGGATCTCGGCCCGGCCGCCCAGGCGCTCGGCCCGCTCCCGGAGGTTGCGCAGGCCCTGGCCGGCACCGGTCACCGCGGCCGGGTCGAAGCCGCGGCCGTCGTCGTCCACCTCCAGGACGCCGCCGGCCTCGTCCCGGTACAGCGACACCCGGCAGGTGGCGGCCTCGGCATGCCGACTGACGTTGGAGAGGGCCTCGCGGCCCAGCTGGACCACGTCGCCGGCCTGACTGGCCAGCTCGGCCGCCACCTGCGGGTCGACCTCGGCAACCGTGACCACGCCGGTGCGCTCCTGGAACTCCTCACACAGGCGCTGGAGGGCCTGGTCGAGCTGGCGCTCGGCGAGGATGCCGGGGCGCAGCCCGAAGATGTAGTTGCGCAGATCCCGGATGACCCGGTCCACCTCCTCCACGGCATCCTGGAGGCGGCTGCGCAGCTCCTCGCTGCCCGCCAGCGCGGCCGAGCCCTGCAGGCCCATGCCGACCGCGAACAGGGCCTGGATGGCGCCGTCGTGCAGCTCCTTGGCGATCCGCTCACGGTCCTCGAGCAGGGCCAGCCGGTGCAGCTCGCCCTGGAGGCGGCCGTACTCGATCGCGACCGCGGCCTGCTCGGCAAAGGTCTCCACCAGTGGGATGGCGGCCTCGCGGAGCAGCCGGCCTCCCTTGGCGTTGGCCACCGTAAGGGTGCCGAGGATGCGGCCGCGTACGGCCAGAGGGATGAACACCGCCGGTCCGACCCCTGCTCGGACGATTGGCTGGGCCACGCGGTCGTCGACCGTGGCGTCGGCAAGGATGACTGCCTTGCCGGTCCGGATGACCTCGCCGGTCACCGAGCCCTCGGCCGGGAAGACCGTCCCTCGCAGCTGGTCGGCCAGGAGCCCATCGGCCGCCTCCACGGCCAGGCGGTCGTCGTCGACCGGCAGGGCCAGGGTGGCCAGGTCGGTACCGGCCAGCTCCCGGGCATGGCGCACGACGAGCGCCAGCGAGCCCTCGGTGTCGGTCCCGGCCAGGATGGCCGTGGTGATCGCCCTGATCGCCTCCAGACGCTGGGCCCGGTCGCGGGCCTCCTCGTACAGGTGGGCATTCTCGATGGCCACCCCGGCCTGGGCGGCGAGCAGGGTCAGTGCTCGCTCATCGTCGGCGTCGAAGTCCTCGCCACCTTGCTTCTCGGTCAGGTACAGGTTGCCGTAGACCTGGCCACGTGCTGTGACCGGAACTCCGAGAAAGGAGTGCATTGGCGGGTGGCTGGGCGGGAACCCGACCGCGCGGGGGTCCTCGGCGATGTCGTGCAACCGCAGGGGGGTGGCGTCGTCGATCAGCACCCCGAGGATGCCGCGGCCGACCGGGATGTGGCCGATGGCCGCCCGCTCGTCGGCCGTGACCCCTGTGGTGATGAACTCGCTGATGGTGCCGTCGCGGCCCAGCACCCCAAGCGCCCCGTAGCGGGCGCCGGTGAGCTCGGCGGCCAGCTCGACGATGCGCTGCAGGGCGGCCGGGAGCGACAGCTCGGCGGCGAGTGTCAGCCCGGTCTCCAGCAGGCGCTCGTAGCGCGGATCGATGCCTGCCATCGGCGGCAGCGTACACGGCCAGCGGTCAACCCTCCCTGTCGCGGCCGCGCCGAGCGGATCGTCGTCCGGGTGCTCCTGGACCTGGCCGTGGCCACCGTCCTGTACGGCCTCTGACTGCTGTCCATGATCGCCTTCCGCGGCTGACCCCAGCCCACCGCCGACACCACCTCCCCAAGGCGCCGGGACCCTGCCCGTCGGTCCGGGGCCGTTCGGCCCTGCCTTCCGGGACCCCATGCGACCAGACTCAGAGCAAGCATTCACTGCGGAAATGGATGGTCATGCGACGGACGGGCACCCTGTTGGCACTCGGGGCGCTCCTGGCCATGACGCTCGCCGCCTGTGCTGACGAGCGGGTCGAGCAGGTGGAGGTCGGCGCCGCGCCGGTGGTCTTCGGCCCCGACGTGGAGGTGCTGGTGGTCGGAGGCCCGACGCATGCGTTCGGGATGACCCGGCCGACCCCAGAGCTTCCTCGTGGAAGAAACGACCGGTCCCCTCGTGCCTGGGGAGCGCGAGCCCGCCCCCTTGGCCGGGCGCCCGAATCGACCACCGGCAACCGGTTGATCCCTGCCTGCTCCATGGCCGTGACCGCCTGCGCCAGCGGCCCGTTGGGCCGGGCCGTCACTGGCTCGGTGGTCATCAGCTCGCGCACCTTGGCCCGCTCGACCTCGGCTCCTCGTTCCACGCCGTCCCCACCCGGCGCCAGGTCGCGCCCGGTGGGACGACGGTCCCAGCCGACAGCCCAGCCAGGCTGACCCGAACCGGCCCGTCGGTGGCCAGCTCCAGGCGGTCATGGCCGGCCCGGAGATGCAGCCGCCGGCCGGAATACCGCAGGCGCAGCTCGACCGCCTCCCAGGCGGCCGGGAGGCAGGGGTCCAGCTCGAGGGCCTGGCCGGTCGGCCGCAGCCCACAGAACCCGGTGGTCAGGGCCTGCCAGACCCCACCCATGGTGGCCACGTGCAGGCCGCCGGCGGTGGTGCCGGTCAGGTCGTCCAGGTCCAGCCGGCAGGCCAGCCGGAACAGCTCCAGGGCCCGGTCGGGGTCACCCGCCCGGGCCAGGAGGGCCGCATGCACCGCCGGGGACAGCGAGCTGCCGTGGGCGGTCCGGGGGTCGTAGAAGGCCAGGTTGGGAGCAAGGGACCCGGCCGCGGTCTCCTCTGGTACCAGCAGGTGCAGCATCAGGACGTCGGCCTGCTTGACCACCTGCGTCGTCCGGACCCGCTCGCCACCAAGCAACAGGTCGGCCGCCACGGGTAGCTCGGCAAGCTCGCTGATCATCAGCGGCTCGAGGTCGTCGAAGCCGCTGAACTGCCGGTAGCGTCCGGTGGCCGGGTCGTAGCCGTCCACCAGCGCGTCGGCCAGCCGTCGCCAGCCCCGCACCTCCGCGGCCGTGGCGCCGCCCGCCCGCTCGGCCAGGTCGGCCGCCCGGCGCAGGTTCCAGCGGGCCATCACGTTGGTGAAGGCGTTGTCGTCCACGTCCACGTGGTACTCGTCCGGGCCGATCACGCCGTCGATGTGGGCCCGGCCGGCCGCGTCCCGGCGCACCCTGGACGGCCAGTAGCGGGCGGTGTCCAGCAGCAGGGCCCGGCCGGGGCCGTCCAGGACCGCGGCGTCGCCGGTCCAGTCGGCGTAGCGGCGGGCCGCCCAGGCAACGTCGGCGACGACATGGTCCTCCAGCTCCCCGGTGCGGACCCGCACCCGGTGACCCTGGCGGTCGGTGATCCACGGCGGCGTGACGTCGGAGCCGTCGGCGGCCGACTCCCAGGGGAAGCGAGCCCCCGACCGCCCCTGGGCGGCGGCCAGCCGCCGCGCCGGTTCCAGCCGCCGGATCCGGTACTCGAGCATCGCCCGGGCCGCGGCCGGGTGGACGGCGGCCAGCACCGGCAGCACGAACACGTCGGCGTCCCAGAACACGTGACCCGCATAGACCGGGCCGGTCAGGCCGCGAGCGCCGACGGCCGCCTCATTCTCCCCGGCCGCCGAGGCCAGCAGGTGGAACAGGGCGAACCGGACGGCCAGCTCGGCGTCGGGATCGCCACGGATGACCACCTCGGCATCGGCCCACCTGGCCGCCCAGGCGGCGCGGTGCTCGGCCAGCAGCCGGTCGAACCCGGCCGTCTCCGCCTCCCGCAGCCGCTCGATGGCCGCCTCGGGCGGGGGGGCCTGGTCGGGGTCGGCCAGGTAGGCGGCCAGCCGCTGCACCGCCCGGCCGTCACCGGATGGTCGCTGGCAGGCCGCGGCGGTGATGCCCCCGCCGCCGGCCGAGCGGGTCCGGGCCCAGGCGATGTCACCGTGGCCGCCCTGCTCGAAGTGAACCCCGCCGCCGGGGGACAGCAGCGCCGGCCCGGCGCCCAGGGCGCCGGCGGGACCCTCGGCCCACAGCCCCGCCACTCCCGGCCGGGCCAGGGAGGCAAAGCGCAGGCTCCGGAGCACGGCCCCGTCCCCGGTCCGCCAGGTCCGCCGCAGCACCCCGTCGTCCAGGTCCAGCTCGCGGCGGTCGTGGCCGTCGGGGGGAGCGGCCTCCAGCCCTGTCCAGACGGGGCCGGGCAGCAGCGTCGTTCCCTGTCCCTGGTCGTGGTAGACGCCGGCGGCGACGGTCAGCGGGACCGATCCGGCGCCGTCCTCCTCCCGGGACCCGCGGGTGCCGAACCGGCCGTCGGCCAAGGTGCACAACGCCTCGGCCACCCGCTCCAGCCGGGGCTCGACGTCGACCCTCACCGTCCAGGGCCGATCGGTGGCTTCCAGGCCGTCCAGCGAGACGGCAGGCCGGTCGGGCTCGGTCACCACCGGGACAGCCGGCTTGGCGAGGGCATCGGGCGGCCTCCTTCCTGGGTAGCTGGTTCAGTGTGACCGTCACAACGATGCAGGGACAAAGGCCGACCGCGTCTGGTACGCCACCGTCAAGGAGGGGTAGGCCGCGCGGACGTTCGAGGTGTCACGCCATCGCCACGACCACCTTGCCCCTGGCGTGGCCTTGTTCCAGGTAGGCGATCGCCTCAGGGATGTCGGCGAACCCATAGCGGCGGTCGATCTGCGGGCGCACCGTGCCGGCCTCGATCAGCTCCGAGAGCAGCTCCAGGTCCTTGGCGGTCACGTGGGCCTGCACCTGGGCGACATCCCTGCCGCCGCGCAGCGAGACGGCCAGCAGCTTGGGCACGCTGGTGAACCCGGTGACGGCCGCCCTGCCGCCCTCGGCCAGCGCGCGCCGGAGCTCGGGCACCGACCGGTTGCCGACCGTGTCCAGGATACGGTCGTAGCGCTGCCCGCCACGGGCGACGTCGGTCCTGGTGTAGTCGACGACGTGGTCGGCGCCGAGCGAGCGGACCAGCTCCAGGTTGGGGGTGCTGGTCACGGCGGTCACCTCGGCCCCTGAGGCCTTGGCGAGCTGGACGGCGAAGCTGCCGACGCCACCGGTGGCGCCGTTGATCAGGATCCGCTGAGTGGGCCGGAGCTCCCCGTGGTGGCGAAGGCCCTGGAGGGCGGTGACCGCGGCCATGGGGACGGCGGCGGCCTCCTCGAACGACAGGTTGGCCGGCTTCAACGACACCACGTCCACCGGGACCGCGACGTAGGCGGCGAAGCCGCCGTAGCCGTGGTCCAGGAGGTTGGCGTAGACCTGGTCGCCGGTCTTGAAGCGAGGCACGTCGCTGCCGACCGCCTCCACCTGTCCGGCGACGTCGACGCCGAGGATCTTGTGCTTCGGCCGGAGCAGCCCCAGGGTGGCGCGCGAGAACAGGGGCTTGCCCCGCAGGACATGCCAGTCGGCGGCGTTGACGGATGCCGCCAGGACCCTCACCAGGACCTCGTTGGCGTTGGGGGCTGGCTTGTCGACCTCGGCCATCCGGAGTATCTCCGGCGGCCCGTACTTGTCGTAGATGAATGCCTTCATGACTGATCCTTTCCCCTGGATCATGGCCGATCTGGAGGGCGGCCGGAACCACCCTCCAGGTCGGGAACGACGCCACTATGGGGTTGGAACCGCGTGGCGTGTCGGGACCGCCCGGCGATCGGCCTGGAGCCGCTCGATCCCAGAAGACCTGAAGCCCTTGACCATGAGGTAGATGCCGAGCGACAGCTCCCAGACGAACTCCGGGGCCGCCGCGAGGTTCTTCAGCGCGGAGTCCGCCTCGATGACGCCGAACAGCGCGGCGATCCCCCCAGCGCACAGGACGGGACCGGCGATGAGCCCCAGCAGGGCCATGCCCCGTGGCACCAGGCCGGACCGGTACATCAGCCAGCCAAGGATCAGCCCGTTCCCGACGCCGACGATGAAGCCCGGCCCGAGCAGGAACGTCCAGTCATGGACCGCGACCAGTGACCTGCCGGCCGTCACGAACGAGCTCGGATCTCCGCCGGCGGCTCCCGCGAAGTCCTGTCGCAGGGTCACGACCGCAAGGAGGCTGACGATGCCGATGGCGATGAAGGTGCATTCAACGAGACGGGCGGTGACATAGCCGAGCGCGAGCGGTTCGTTCTGCCGCTTGAGGATAGGGAACAGCGCGACGGCGGTGCCGACGTTGGCGATGATGAGCAGGACCTCCAGGAACGCGCCCAGGGCCACGCCGGTGTCGGCGCCGGCACCGATGACGTAGTTGGCGTCGTCCAGCACCGGGGCATAGAGCAGGAGCGCTGCCGGGATCGAGGTGACAAAGGTGATGAGGAACAGCACGCCGGTAACGAACGAAGTTCTCCTAGTCGAGTCCATCGGGACTCCTTTCGTTGCTGTCGGTTGGCGGGTTTGGACCGTGATCGCTGTCGGGGTCTCCTTCCTGGATTGACAGGTCGTCGAGCTGGGTGACCGAGAGCAGCGGCAGGCCGAGGTCCCGCAGGGTGCGGAGCAGTCCATGCAGTGCCGCCTGGTCGACGACGGGGCCTTCGATGACGGTGGTGCCGTCGGCCCGGGTAGTGAGGGTCATCCCGTCGAACCGGACCGCCCAGCGGGCACCGAGGCGCCCCTTGAGGCGGATCTCGTACCGGTCTGCGCTCATCGTGCTCCTCCGGGCTTTCCGGACCTCCGGATGACCGCAAGGTAGGAGCCGATGTGGTGAGCAGACATCACCACAAGTGGTGAGCGGCGTGGTGATCTTTGGACGACCCTGGATGGCAGGCCGCGCTACGTGTGGGCCCTCACCGGACGCCCTTGACGGGGAGGCTGGCGACGGCTCCGATGATCGCCCAGACCCCGGCGACCACGTACAGCACGCCGTAGCTGCCGTTGCCGATCGCCAGGATGGCCGACGCGACACCCGGCGCGACGGAGAAGGGAAGCGCGCCGGCAATGTTGAACACGCCGAGATCCTTGGCGGCGTTGTCGTTGTCCGGCAGCACGTCCACAACGAGGGCGAGGTCGACGGCGACGTACACGCCGAAGCCGAGTCCGCCGATGGCCATGCCGACGAGGAACCCGTTGAAGTCAGTGGCGATCGCGAGCACGAACATCGCCAGGCCGTACACGATCGCCGCGGCGAAGACGAAGACCTTCCGCCGGCCCGTGCGGTCAGAGAGCCTGCCACCGGTGAGGGAGAAGGCGACGACCACGACCGACTGGACGAGGGTGCCGAGGAAGACCTGTCGCGGCACATCGGCCTCGGCGCTGCCGATCTGCTCCAGCAGGTAGTAGACCTGGTAGGTGGTCAAGACGGCGTAGGCCAGCACGAACAGGAAGCGGCTGGCGAACGCCCAGGCGAAGTCCGGGCTCCTGCGCGGGTTGAACGAGAACGTGCTGGCGAACTCTCGCAGCGACCAGGCCGGCTTGTCCGCCTTGGCGAGCCGGCGGTCGTTCAGCCTGGCCGCGAAGAGTAGGACGAAGAACCCGCCGATCGCGCACGGGGGCCAGGAACATGGCCAGCCGGTTGCCGGTGAACAGCTGGACCAGGAACGTGCCGCTCACCGACGCGATCGGCACACAGATGCCCAGGAACCCGGAGACCAGGCCGCGTTGAGCGGCCGGGACCTGGTCTGGCAGCACCGCCACCAGGGCGGCGAGGAGCGCGTTGAAGAGCAGCTGGGTGATGCACCATCCGACCAGGTCCACCGCAACGTTGGGTGCCAACGCCACCATGAGGATGCCGAGCGAACCGCCCATCAGGCCGATCACCATCCAGGGCCGCCGCATGCCCCACGGCGACGAGGTGCGGTCGCTCAGCCTGCCGAAGAACGGGTTCCCCACCATGGCCAACAGGGCGCCGACCCCGGTGACCACCGCCAGGCTCTTCGGCGCCTGTTCGATTCCCACGAGCGAGTTGACCTTCAAGGCCAGGGTCACCAGCAGGGGCGCGAGGAACAGCAGGCTGGTGCTGATGAACGCCAGGGTGTACAGCGCGATGAACCCCCATCCGACCCGGTGGGCCGCGCTGAGGGTGCTACTCCCTGAACCGGAATCGCCGGGCATTGCGCTCTCCCCAACGTGAGCGGTCACTCACGTGATCAATCATCCAATGCGGGTGATGTGGACGCGGGGTCACGCACCGAGCATGGCGCCAGGGTGACCGAGCCCGTCTGGAGGGCACGTCGGGGCGGAGGGACCAATGAGCGTGGTTGCGGGAACCAGTGGGGCTGGGCTGTCGGAGGCCGAGGCCAGGGTGATCGGGGTCGAGGCCTACGTGTACCTGTATCCGCTGGTGTTGATGGAGCTCACGCGTCGGCAGATGACCAACGCGCCGGCCGGGACCACGCCCGGCTCTGGGCCCATGGGGGCGTTCTCCCACATCCGGGGGTTCCCGCCGGCGGACTTCAAGGCCGTGGTCCGGCCCAACTTCGACACCCTCTACTCGGTTGCCTGGCTGGACCTGACCGCCGAGCCGATGGTCGTGTCGGTGCCCGACACCGGCGGCCGCTACTACCTGCTGCCGATGCTTGACATGTGGACCGATGTCTTCGCCGTGCCCGGCAAGCGCACCACCGGCACCCAGGCCGCCGACTACCTGGTCGTTCCCTCTGGCTGGGCCGGCCAGGTGCCCGACGGCATGGCGGTCATCAAGGCCCTACGACCTATGTGTGGATCATCGGCCGCACCCAGACCAACGGGCCGGCCGACTACGACGCGGTCCACCAGGTCCAGGACGGCTTCACCGTCACCCCGCTGTCGCGCCGGGGCCAGGCGCCGGCGCAGGTGGAGGCCCAGCCCGACCCGTCGGTCGACATGCACACCCCACCGCTGGAGCAGGTCGGCGCGATGTCGGCTGGCGACTACTTCAGCCTGGCGGCGGAGCTGCTGCTGCTCCACCCGCCCCACGCGACCGACTGGTCGGTGCTGGCCCGGCTGCGGCGCCTCGGGTTGCGGCCCGGCGAGCGCCTTGACGACCGGGACCTCGACCCTTCGGTCCGAGGTGCCCTGGAGGCGGCGCCGGCGGCGGCGCTGGCACTGATGCGGCAGACGCTGCCGCATGTGGCCAGGGTGGTCAACGGCTGGCAGATGAACACCGACACGGTGGGGGTGTACGGCAACTTCTACCTCAAGCGGGCGATCGTGGCGATGGCCGGACTGGGCGCCAACCCGCCCGAGGACGCGGTCTATCCGCTGAATGTCGCCGACGCCGACGGCCGGCCGCTCACCGGTGAGCACGACTACCTGCTCCACTTCGACAAGGACGAGCTGCCCCCGGTCGGGGCGTTCTGGTCGGTCACCATGTACGACGCCGAGGGCTTCCAGGCCGCCAACGCCCTCAACCGGTTCGCCATCGGCGACCGGGATGCCCTCACCTACAACAGGGACGGCTCCCTCGACCTGTACCTACAGCACGAGAGCCCCGGTCTGGACCGTGAGGCCAACTGGCTGCCGGCGCCGCGGGGGCCGCTGGGGGTGACGATGCGCCTGTACGGCCCCGCCCCGCAGGTGCTCGACGGACGATGGAACCCGCCGGCCATCACCAGGGCCGACCGGTGACGAGGTCAAGTTGCGCGGCCCAGAGGTCTTCCACTGGCCACCGGCTGGCCCACTGGGCGGTGGCGATGCCGTAGTACTCGTGGGTGGCGGCATCGGCCGGCGCGTACAGCTCGTGGAGGGCTTGGACGACGAAGCCGTTGGCGCCCAGCACGCGGATCCAGTCGCCGTGGCTGGGGTGGAACTCGATCCCGCCGCCCGGCCACTCCAGCCGGCGCAGCATGCGCTGTGGCCGCAGGAGCTGGTCCTGGGCGAAGCCCTCATCCTCTGGTACGCACAGGGTGGCCAGGACGCTGTTGGTCAGGAACACGAGCCGCCCACCAGGGCGTAGCAGCCGAGCCGCCTCGGCCACCCAGCGGTCGGGATCGCACCAGACGCTGGCCCCGTACTCGCTGACCACCAGGTCGAAGCTCCCATCGGCAAGCGGCACGTTCTCGGCGTCGGCCTCGACCAGGGGGAACGCCAGCCCGAAACGCTTCTGACAGCGGGCCGCGGTCGCCAACTGCGCCGCGTTGAGGTCGAGGCCGACTGGGCGGGCACCCAGCCTGGCCAGCTGGGCGGACAGGTAGGCGGTACCGCAGCCCAGCTCGAGGACATCGAGGCCGGTGACGTCACCGAGGACGCCCATGTCGCGCTCGGGGATGCCGAACAGCCCCCAGCTGAGCTCCGTCGCGGCCCAGGCCCGATCGGCGTCCCTGTCGGTGAACTCGGCGTTCACCACCGTCCAGAGGGCGCGGTTACGGGCAAGGTCTGATCCGGCGTCCCGCACCTCGGTCACATCCACCCGACTAGCGTAGTCCGGGTGCCTGGACTGCTCAATGCGAGGTCTCGTGCTCCCGGCCCGCCTCCGCCGATCTCATCCAGATTGGGTGATGCCGGCCCCCTGACAGGCGATGACGATGGACCCACAATGTCGAGTCCTTCCGTCGATCCCGACGCGCTCCTTCGAAGTCGCCGCTATGTCGGGTTGCTGGTGCTCGCGGTGGTCCTCGGGGTGCCGATCTCGGCCGCCGCCTACGGCTTCCTCGCCCTGGTCAGCGGCCTCCAGGAGTGGCTGTTCACCGATCTTCCCCAGGCGCTCGGCTTTGCCAGCGCGCCCTTGTGGTGGCCGCTGCCACTGCTCGCTCTGGCCGGGGTGCTGGTCGGGCTGACCATCCGGTACCTGCCCGGCCGGGGTGGCCATTCCCCAGCCGACGGGTTCAAGGCGGGCGGGGTGCCGTCGCCGGTCGAGCTGCCCGGCATCGCGATCGCGGCGCTGGCGACCCTGAGCCTGGGGGCGGTGCTGGGACCCGAGGCGCCGCTGATCGCGCTCGGCGCCGGTCTGGCCGGCGCGGCGGTGCGCCTGGCCAGACGGCCGGTGCCGGCCCAGGCAACGGCGGTGGTGGCCGCCGCCGGCAGCTTCGCCGCCGTGAGCACGCTGCTGGGCTCCCCCCTGCTCGGGGCGTTCCTGCTGATGGAGGCCTCAGGGCTGGGCGGGGCGACGCTGGGCCTGGTGCTGGTCCCCGGCCTGGTCGCCGCCGGGATCGGATCGCTGATCTTCATCGGCCTTGACGCCTGGACCGGGCTGGGCACCTTCTCGCTGGTGTTGCCGGACGTGCCGCCGTTCGCCCATCCCGACCTGGCCCAGTTCGCCTGGGCCCTGGGCATCGGCCTGGCGGCGGCCGTGGTCGGCACCGCCATCCGCCGGCTGGCGCTGCTGGTACGCCCCCATGTGGAGCGGCGGCTGCTTGTGCTCACCCCACTGGCCGGGGTGGTCGTGGCCGCCCTGGCCATCCTCTACGCCCAGGTCAGCGGCCATGCCGTCGCCGAGGTGCTGTTCTCGGGCCAGGACGCGATCGGCCCCTTGATCAGCCAGGGCGCCGGCTACTCGGCGGGAGCCCTGGTGCTGCTGATCGTCTGCAAGGGGCTGGCCTATGGCGTGTCGCTGGCCAGCTTCCGGGGCGGGCCGGTGTTCCCGGCGATGTTCCTGGGGGCGGCCGGTGGGATCGCGCTGTCCCATCTTCCCGGGTTGCCGCTGGTCGCCGGGGCCGCCATGGGCATCGGGGCGATGTCGGTGGTGCTGCTGCGGCTGCCGTTGACCTCGGTCCTGTTGGCCACGCTGCTGCTGGCCGAGGACGGGCTCGCGGTCATGCCGCTGGTGATCGTGGCCGTGGCCGTGGCCTATGTGGCCTCGGCCAGACTCACCCCGGTCCCGCCCGCTCAGGATGGCGTTCCGGCGGACCGGTCCGGCGACTCCTCGGCGTCCAAGGCCGAGTCCCGCCAGCCCCTGGGCCGCCAGGCGCTCACGAGCTTGCCGACGGCCGTGACGAGGAACAGCTGGCCCAGAAGGGCCTCGAGCACGGCCAGGCTCTGACCAGGGTTGCCGGCGGGCACGAGGTTCCCGTAGCCGGTCGTGGTGAGCGTGATGAAGCTGAAGAACAGGTCCTGGCTCAAGGTGCCGTCTCCCGCGTCGCCGAAGAAGGCGCTGGCCTGCACGGCGCCGAGGAACCGGTAGACGAAGGCGAAGGCCATCCCGATGAACAGGTAGGTGGCCAGGGCCCCGAGCATCGTCTCCTGGTCCACCGTCCGCCGGTAGGCGATGTGGCGCACGATCGAGAACGGGGCCACCAGGTACAGGACGCCCGCGGCCACGAACACATAGGGCTCGAGGTCCGGCTCCCTGGGAGCGACCAGAGAGGCGACCGCGGCAACCGCCGCCAGAACGAACAGCCCGTTCGCCGCGAGGCGGAGCCCTCTCCGAGCCTGGGAGGTGCGCAGGGCCAGCCAGACCGTGGCGATCTGGACGATGAGCAGGACTGTCGCCCCCCAAGGGCGCGACAGCGCCGTCGCCAGCACGTAGGTGGCGACGATCAGCAGCAGGACCAGCCCGTAACTGTCGATCGAGTGGAACGACCGGGCCAGGCGCCGGAGGCCGCGTGCGGCCCGGTCGCCGTCATGAGACTGCGGTGCCTGCTCCGGCATCTGCTCACCTTCAACGGCGGATCGGCCAGGCCGCACCTCAGATGCCTTCGAGGGCCTGCAGTTGTCCTGACCGGATCGCGTCCGCGAACGCCTGGTAGTCGCGCTCGTTCTGGTCGGCGTAGCGCTTGGAGAAGTCGGCGATCGACTGGTCGAACTGGTCGTCCTCACCCAGGTACTCGGCAATCGCGACCGGGTCCCCGGAGCGGGCGTGCGCCCGGGCCAGGGTCCAGCCGCAGATCCCGGCGTAGAAGCTGAGCCCGAGTGGGGCCATCGCCTCGACATCGGCCGAGCCCTTCATGTCCCGCAGCTGCCGCCAGTAGAAGTGGCGGGTGACGTCGGCGCCCTTGGTCCAGCCCAGGTAGATGTCGCTGGCGGCCTGCATCATCCGCTGGCCGCACACCACCCGCTCGCCGTGCTGGCGGTAGCGGCTCTTGGGCAGGTGGCCCTCCAGGACCGAGGCCGTCGCCTCCTTGACCTGCAGGAACAGCGGGTCGTGCTGGTCGCGGCCCTGGAGCAGGACGATGAACGCGCGGGTGCCGACGCTGCCCACCCCGACCACCTTGCGGGCCAGGTCGACGACCCGGAACCGCTCCAGCAGCTGGCGCTGGTCGTCGCGCAGGGTGGCCCGGTAGGCGCGGAACTGCTCGCGGATCACCCGCTCGATCTGGTCGGCGGACAGGCCGTAGATGGTCTCCACGTCCCGCACTGGCACGACGACCGGCGGCTGGCTGACGATCCGGTACTGGCCGTCGACCAGCTCCCCCAGCTTGGACAGCGCCTGCAGGCTGTCACGCGTCCGCGCCTTGGCCGCTCCCTTTCGCAACGTCTTCTCGGCCCGCTTGGCCTCCTTCTTTCCCTTCTTGGCCTTTGAGGCCTCGGCCGCGACTCTGCGGATCGCCTTCAGGAGCTCGTCCTCGTCCAGGCGGGCATACCAGATGTCCATCGTGCGCATCTGCGCGAACCCGGCCATGGCCTCCCGGTAGGCGGCCACCGACGCCAGCGTGGCCGCTTTGGTGTCGGCCTTGGTGAAGCCGTTGTTGCGGCCCGCGATCGTGAAGCTGGCCGCCATGCGCTTGACGTCGTACTCGAACGGGCCCGGCAGGGTCTCGTCGAAGTCGTTCAGGTCGAACAGCAGCCGCCGCTCCGGGGAGGCGAAGGCGCCGAAGTTCGACAGGTGCGCGTCGCCGCAGAGCTGGACCCTCAGCCCCGCCGTGGGCGTGCCGTCGAGGTCGGCGGCCATGATCTTGGCCGCCCCGCGGTAGAACGTGAACGGCGACACCAGCATCCGCCCATGCCGGACCGGCACCAGGTCGGGCTCCCGGGTCAGGTTCTGCTCCTCGAGCAACCCGACCGGATCCGGACGGTCGGTCGCCGGTGCCCATCCGGCGTGGCTGGACGGCGGCGTCCGGTCCCGCGCCTCCTTTCCCATTGCTCTGCGGGCATCGACGGTCGGGTGGGCGACCTTTCGCACAGCCATCGTCCCGTACCTCCTGCTGCTGACCTCCTGGACAGTCTCGGGGCCGCAGCGACCGCGGGCATCACCCGACCCGGATGAACTTGGCCGGTTCATCCCGTTGGGATGATGCTCTGACGCGCGGGGTCCTGGATCGTTGCTGCATTGGCCCCGTGACGGCGAGGACGACATGACCCAGCAGCTGGGAACCGGCCGCGCGCAGCAGGCAACCGGGGAGGGCGCCGGGCGGCCGGCACCTGAGCCCTCGGTCTCGATGCTCGACGGGATCCGGCCGTACCAGCGGAGCTGGCTGCGGGCCGACATCATCGCCGGCATCACCCTGGCGGCGCTGGCGATCCCCGAGGTGATGGGCTACACCAGGATCGCCGGGATGCCGGTGATCACCGGCCTCTACACCATCCTGCTCCCGATCGCCGCCTTCGCCCTGTTCGGTTCGTCGCGGCACCTGGTGGTGGGGGCGGACTCGGCCGTGGCCGCGATCATGTTCGCCGGGATCGCCTCACTCGGGATCTCCGGGATTCAGCCCGAGTCCCCGCAGTGGGTCGCCCTGGCCGGGCTGAGCGCCCTGCTTGCCGGCGGGCTGCTGTGGCTCGCCCGGGTGGCCCGCCTCGGCTTCCTGGCCGACTTCCTGTCACGGACGGTGCTGGTTGGATTCCTGACCGGCGTCGGCATCCAGGTGGCGGCCGGCCAGGTGGGCGGCATGCTGGGGATCCCCAAGCAGACCTCCGGGCTGCCGTTCTTCAGCGGCGACCTCATCGACCTCTTGAAGACGCTGGGCCACGTCGGCCAGGCGTCATGGCAGACGGCGCTGGTCTCGGCGTCGGTCCTCGCCGTCCTGATCGTGTTCGAGCGCTGGATCAAGGCCATCCCGGGCGGGCTCGTGGCCGTGGTCGGCGCGATCGTGGCCAGCTGGGCGCTCAACCTCCAGAGCCATGGCGTCTCGATCCTCGGGCCGGTGCCCAGGGGCCTGCCCAGCATCGGGCTGCCGACCGGTGTGACCTGGCAGGACATCACGAAGCTGCTGCCGACCGCGGTCTCGATGTTCCTGGTGATCCTGGCCCAGAGCGCGGCGACCTCACGGGCCTACGCCGTCAAGTACAACGAGCGCTTCAAGGAGAACACCGACCTCGTCGGGCTCGGCCTGGCCAACATCACGGCCGGGCTGAGCGGGGCCTTCCCTGTCAACGGCAGCCCGACCAAGACCGAGATGGTCGACGAGGCCAAGAGCCGCACCCAGGTCGCGCAGCTCACGACCGCGGTCGTGGTCGTGGTCGTCCTGCTGTTCCTGACCAGGCCGCTCGAGTACCTGCCCAACGCCGTGCTCTCGGCGGTGGTCTTCCTGATCGGCGTCAAGCTGATCGCCGTCAAGGGGATGCGGGCCATCTACGCAGTACGCCGGGACGAGTTCTGGGTCGCGCTGGCGACGGCGATCGTCGTCATCACGGTCGGGGTCGAGCAGGGGATCATCCTGGCGATCGTCCTGTCGCTGATCCTGCACGTCAAGCGCCACTTCACGCCCCACGACGCGGTCGTCGGCTGGGACGAGCAGGGACGGTTCCGGCTGGCCACGGCCACGCCGGGCGCGGTCACCGAGCCCGGCCTGGTCATCTACCGGTTCGGCGTCGGGATCTTCTACGCCAACGCGCCGCGCCTTTCCGAGGAGGTCATGGCCCTCGTGAACGTCCCTGATCCGCCGCGCTGGTTCGTTCTCTGCGCCGACGCGATCGACGACATCGACTACACCGGTGGGCAGACCCTCGTCGAGCTGGCCGGTCAGCTGCAGGAGCGCGGGATCGTGTTCGCCGTGGCCGAGGCCAGCGACGACATCCGGCGCGAGCTCGATCGCTTCGGGCTCACCGGCAAGATCGGGCCCGACCGCTACTTCACCAGCCTGCACGACGCGCGTACCGCCTTCCACGCGACGACAGGCCCGCCAGGGTGAGGCCGGCGACCGCGACGGCGGTCACGGCGCTGGCGTCCCAATGGACGGCCTGGCTTCGCTTAGGCGAGGTCCCCGACGGGTAGCCTCAGCCCATGTCATATGGTGGTCCCGACGCTCGCCCGGAGCTGGACGCCGAGCTCTTGGCCGCCGAGGTGGTCGAGGCGCTTGACGACTTCCTGGACCACATGTCGCTGGCCGAGGGGATCGGCGCCAAGCTGAACCGTCAGCTGCTCGGCTTCCTCAAGGCCGAGGTCCTGCCCCAGGCGAACCGGGCGGCCGAGATGGGGGTTGACCCGACACCGCTGTTCGACACGGTGGTCCGGGTGCTCCGGACCTACGCCGACGCGCTGGAGCGGGCCCCATCGCCCGACGGCGACCGTCCCGCTCCGTCGGCGGAGGCGCTCGGCTAGAGGCCGAGCAGGCCGAGCTCCCGGGCGCGCTGCATCGCCTCGCTGCGCGACGACACCCCCAGCTTCCGGTAGATCGAGACCGCCTGGGTCTTGACGGTGTTCCGGGACAGGTGCAGCCGCTCACCGATCTCGAGCAGGCTGAGGTGGGTCGACAGCAGAGGCAGCAGGCGCAGCTCGGCCGCGGTGAGCGACGACGCCCCGAGCGTGCCCTGCCCGAGGCCGTCCAGCGCCGCCTGCAGGCCGGCGACCTGGCGGGGCAGGACACCGAGGTTGGGTCGCTGCTGGATGACCTCGTCGGCCTGCCGCAGGACGGCCCTTGCTCCGGCGACGTCGTCCAGCGCCAGGTACGCCCGGGCCATCTCCGTCAGGGTCTGCACCGAGCGGTGGGGCATGGCCGAGGTGAGCAGGGGGCGGAGGTGCACGGCCCGCGTGAGGTGGGCACGCGCCTGGGCGGCGTCGCCCCGGTGCAGCAGTGTCCGGGCCGTCACCGCATGGGTGAAGGCGGCGACGGCGTAGTTGTCCAGGCTCCCGGTCCGCAGGGCGTCGAGGGCCCGGTCGGCCAGGCGGCCCGCCTCGTCCCACCGCTGGCGCTCCATGGCGATGACGGCACGTTCACCGAGGGCCGCCGAGGCCGCGGGCGTGGCGCCATACTCCTCGGCGATGCCGGCCGCCCGGGCCAGGACCGGGTCGGCCAGGTCGGCCTGGCCGTCGAGCAGATGGGAGATCCCCTCCATGAGCAGCGCCGTCGGCCGCCAGGGGCTGTCCGGGGCCAGCCCGGCCCAGGCGGCCGCGGCGTCGGCTCGCATCCCGGCCATGCCGTCGTGGCACAGGAGCGTCCGCAGCAGCGCCATCGAGGCGGCCAGGTCGCCCTCGGCCGGTGCCTGCCCCTGCCCGCGCTCGGCCACCGCCGCCCACCGCTCGGCGCTGGACGGGTTGCCCAGCAAGGCCTCCAGCTGCGCCCCCAACACCGCGATCCGTGGGTGGTGCTCGACCAGCCCCTGGTCCTCGAACCACCCGAACCACCGGCGCGCGGTCTCGACCCGTCCGCCGGCATAGGCCCCGAAGGCCAGGGCGGCCACCAACCGGGCGACCCGGTCCACGTCCCCGGCGGCCTGGCCGTGGTCGATCGCGAGCTCCGGCAGCCCCTCGCCCTCGTACCACGTGGCCGCCCGCCGGTGCAGCTCGGGGATCAGCCCGGGCTCGCGGTGCTCCAGCTCGGCCAGGAGGAGCTCGCGGACCAGCTGATGGTAGTGGTACCGGCGGTCACGGTCGCCGGCCTCGGTACGGAGGAGGTTCGAGCTCGCCAGCGACGCCAGCACCCGGTCCGAGCCACTGACCTGGAGGACCGCGTCGCACAGCGGCCCTGACAGCTCGTCGAGCACGGCCGTCCTGGTGAGGAAGGTCACGGTCGGCGGCGACAGACGGCTCAGCAGGCCGGCCGGCGCCTGGCCGGTGGCCGCCTGACCGTTGCCCGCACCCGCCGCGCCGACGGTGACGCGCCGGCGCTCACTGGCCACCCCGACCGAGGCCAGGTACAGCCCGACCGGCCACCCCGCGGTCCTCTCGAGCAGCTCGGCGACCTCCGTGTCGCTCAACCGGGCGCCGGCGCGCTCCAGCAGCGCCCTGACCTCTCCCTCGTCCATGGCCAGGTCACCTGCCCCGACCTCCAGCATCTGGCCCCCCGGCCGGGACAGCGCGGCCGGCAGCGACGGCCTGGCCCGGGAGGCCAGCGCCAGCTGCGACCCAGAGGGGAGCCGCAGCGCGACCTCGGTCACGGCGTCGACGCATGCCTGGTTGACCAGCAGCTCCAGGTTATCCAGGACGACGGTCACCGGCCGGGTCATCGACGACAGGCCGGCCACGAACTGGGGGATCAGGCTCGCCGGGACGGCGGCTCCGGGCGAGGCGAGGGTACGGAACGCCGCGGGATCGATCGGCTGCACCAGGTCGAGGGCGGTGCCCAGGTAGCGCAGCAGGACCACCGGGTCGTTGTCGCGCCGGTCGAGCGAGACCCAGGCCACCCGGCCGGCCCTCCGCTCGGCCCACTGGGCAAGCAGTGTCGTCTTGCCGTACCCGGAGGGCGCGGCCACACAGATCAGCCTGGTGGGCGTGGCGAGCAGCCGCTCCAGCAGGGCCGTCCTCGGCACCATGCCGTGGGTGGGCGGAGGCGGGTGGAGCTTGGACTCCAGGAGCTCGAACGACCGCGGCCAGCCGGGACCCGGGCTGCCGTCGGATCCTCCGCCCTGTCCCTTCGCACCGGCCACCCGGACAGGCTACTTGCGGCGGGAGCTCGTCTCAACACCGCACCGCGCGAGGATCGTCCCGGCCGGATGACGCCGCGAACCGCCTGCCTTGTTACCTTCACAGGAGCCGAGGGAGGGCCGTGGTGAACCGCATCGAACGTCTGCTACGGGGGATCGACAGCTTCCAGCAGCGCCACAGCGTGCTCGGGTTCCCGTTCGGGGTGATCAAGAAGTACGGCGACGACCAGGGGGGCAAGAAGGCCGCCCTGCTCGCCCACTACGGGTTCCTGTCGCTGTTCCCGCTGCTGCTCGTCTTCCTCACCGTGCTCGGCTACGCCCTGGCCAACGACCCGCAGCTCCAGCAGGGAGTGATCGACACCCTGGCCAGGCAGTTCCCGGTGCTCGGACCCCAGGTGGAGGACAGCATCTCGACCATTCAGGGCTCGGGTGTCGCCCTGGTCGTCGGCGTCCTCGGCACCCTGTGGGGCGGTCTCGGCATCACCCAGAGCTTCCAGGACGCCATGAACGACATCTGGAACGTCCCCCGCCGCCAGCGTCCCAACTTCTGGCTGCGGCTGGCCAGGGGCCTCGCCGCCCTGCTGCTGGTGGCCGGCGAGCTGGTGGCGGCCACCGTCCTGGCCCAGCTTGGGATCGCCGGACCGGGCCTGCTCGGCCGGCTCGACCTGCTGGCCGGGTCGTTGCTGCTGAACCTGCTGCTGCTGCTGGTGATGTTCCGGCTCCTGACCGGGACGCGGCTGCGCTGGCGGTGGCTGCTGCCGGGCGCGGCCGTTGGAGCCCTCGGCTGGAGTGTGCTCCAGACGGTGGGCGTGCAGCTGGTGAACCACCAGCTGGAGCGGGCCAACCTGCTCTACGGGGTGTTCGCCGGGGTGCTCGTCCTGCTCGGCTGGCTGTACCTGAGCACCCAGCTGGTGGTGTACGCGGCCGAGGTCAACGTCGTCCTGGCCCGGCGGCTGTGGCCGCGCAGCCTGCTCCAGCCACCGCTGACCGAGCCCGACCGCCGGGTGCTGACCGCGCTGGCCCGAACCGAGGAGCGCCGGCCCGAGCAGCGGGTCGAGGTCACCTTCCTGCCCGAGGGGGGCGACGGCGACGATCAGCCCGCCGACGACCGTGAGCCGGGTTGACCCGTGGCACAGCTGGTGGGCGTCCGGCCCGCCCTAGTCGGGCACGTGCCGGCGCAGGCGGGGCCGGTCACCCTCGGAGGCGCCGCCCACCGGGCCCGCCTCGTCCTCCGCGTCCGTGGCCGGAATGACGAACTCGCTGCCCGCCCCGGCGGCGCCCGGGCTGTACTCGAGCCCGTAGTGCTGGTACAGCCGTGCCTCCTCGTCGGAGGTCAGGCTCCCGTGAGGGTCGATGTTCGGGGCCTCGTGGATGTGGCCCTGGCGGAAGGGCACCTGCACACGCTGCCCGTGCAGCCTCGCCTGGGACAGGGGCACGAAGGTCACGCGGTGACTGAAGAGCCCGGTCTTGACCGCGGCCCACTCCGGACGGCCGGTCGCGTCGTCCACGTAGATGTCATGGATGACGCCAACCGCGAGGCCGTTCTTGTCCATCACGTCGCGCCCACGCCAGTTGGGGACGTCGTCGAAGTCGAACATGGTCATGGGAACTCCCTCCCGCTTCTGCGAGACCGGCGTCTACGACCTTCGTCCCGCCAGGATGGCCGGAGCAAGCAGGCTGCGCATCACCCGTTCGGGGTGATGCTGCTCACAGCTTCGCCGGAAGGGGGTTCCCGCTCCATGAGTGAGCCGACGGCGGCCGCGCCGCGGTGGCCGATGGCTACCTCCAAGCCGTCGAGGGCGTCACGGCCACTGTGCTGCTGGGCCGGGGCGGCCGGCGCTGCTACCGACGGCGGTCGACGCGGCGGGCGGTGCGGCGGGCGGTGCGGCGGGCCACCCTTCGGGATCCGAACATGGTCACCTCCTCCAGCTGGTGGGGACCGGTGCGGCCGTCACGGCGTGGCCGTGGTTGCGGCCGTCTCCATGGCGTGCAGCTCCTTGGCCTCCTCGGCCTCCAGCAGCCCGATCTCGACCAGGTCCAGCGGGCTGATGAACCCGTCGGAGAGCCGGAACCCACCGGCCCGGGCGATCGCGTCGCGCAGCGGCACCGCCCAGTGATGCTCGATCAGCAACAGCGCCGCCGCCGAGTCATTAGGGATGTCGGCCAGCACGTCCCAGGCCTGCTCGTCGCTGAACACCTCCACGCCGTCGGCGGCGGCCTCGGCGCCGGCCTCGGCCCCCTTGGCCAGGCCTTCCTCGCCCTCGATGCCGAGCCCGATCAGGGCCCCGACCTTGCTGCCGAGCTCGACCGCCTCGTCCTCGGTGAGGTTGCTGAGGTGGGCCACCTCCATCTCTCCCTCGGCGTCTTTGTGGACGGCCAGGGCGTCGATCACCCGGATGGTGTCGCTGTCGCGGAGGCGCTCCAGCTCCGCGATGATCTCGCCGTGGAAGTTGGGGTGGCTGAACCCCAAGACAATGAGCTGCACCGGTCCAATGGCCATGACCTTCCCCTTCCCTCGGCCAGCTGACTCCGCGAGTCTGTGTGGGTGGGGGACTCCCCGCATCACCCGGTTCGGATGATCTCGGCTCAAGCGCCGCGAGCGCCTGGGTCGTCCCGCGCTAGCCAGGGGCCGCCGCTGTCCCCGCCCTGCCCGGCAGCGTCAGTGCCATCTGCCGCAGGCGCTTCCAGTCCATGATCGGCTTGGGGTCGGGCACTCCGGGACGGTCGCGGGGGACCCGGACCCGCAGGGCGGCCGGCCGCACGGTGCAGCGCACGGGGGTGTCCAGCAGCAGCGCCTCCCCGTCGACCCCGACCGGGATCTGGGCGGCGTCGGAGTCGACGACGACCTCGCGTGCGGCCAGCCTGGCGAGCCCGCGGGACTGGGTCCCGGCCAGCAGGCCGGCCGCCTGGACGGCGCTGCTGACGGTGACGGCGAACAGCCCCAGCGTGCCGCGGTCCAGCCGGGCCCGGCGCCCCAGCCCGGCGATGTCGCCCATCCCGTAGGCGTTGTTGGAGACCAGCACCGCCTGGGGCCCCTCGATGGTCACATTCCCTGCCCTGGCCACCAGGCGCGGCCCCCGCTGGCCGACGAGCAGCTCAGGGAGCATCTCCGAGGTTGTGCGGGCCTTGTCGTCGCGGTAGGCCGGGCTCTGGACCACGGCGGCATAGGCCCCGAAGGAGGCGTTGTTGACGAACGGGCGCCCCGCGATCATGCCCAGGTCCACCTGCAGCTCGACCCCGTCGCGGAGGGCGTCCAGGCACCGGGACGGGTCCTCGCGGTCCAGCCCCAGATCCAGGGCGAAGTGGTTGCGGGTGCCGGCCGAGATGACCAGCAGGGGAATGTTGCGCTCGGCGGCGACCTCGGCGACCAGGGCCTGGGTCCCATCCCCGCCGGCCACCCCCAACAGATCCGCCCCGTCGGCCACCGCCTGGCGGGCCAGCTCGCCCACGTCCACGGTCCCCGGCCCCTCCAGCAGCGCGACGGTGGCGCCGAGGGCCTCGGCCCTGCTCTTGAGATCGAACCGGGCCACCTTCCCGCCACCCGAGCGCGGGTTCATGATCAGGTACGGCCGCGCCGGCGGCGGGACCTCGTGCTCACGCATCCGCTCGGGGATGGCGTCGCGGCGCAGCGCGGCCCGGCCGGCGGCCACGGCCAGCGCCACCAGCGCCACCGCCACCAGCACGACCCAGAGCAGCCGCTCGCTGCGGTACAGGACCAGCACGGTCAACGGGGCCGCCACCGCCAGCGCGGCCGCCAGCCACCGGACCAGGCCCTTGTTGGTCAGCGCCCACCACGCCCCGGCCAACGTCAGGGCCAGGCCGACCAGCCCGACCAGGACCAGGGCCAGGCTCTGGCGAAGTCCGGCCGCCACCGGCGGCACCAGCACGGCCGCCGCGGCCGCCACCAGGGCCAGGCGGGCCAGCCAGCGCTGGGCGACGGTCGCACCCCCCGGCGCCTCGACGTCAATGGTCTCCGTGCCCACCATCCCGCTCACCGCCCACGCCCGGCTGCCAGTACCGTCAGCAACCATGCACGTGGCCGGCCGTCGAGGCATCATCCCTAACGGGTGGGATTTGCCGGCGCGGGTCGCTCACGCCCCGGCGGCCAGGACCTCCCGGAGCTTGGCCGCGAAGGCGTCCGGGTCGCCGGTCTGGCCGTACTCGCCGCCGAGGAAGCCGCCGTGGTCGCCCGGGAAGCTCACCGGCTTGGTGCCGAGCCGCTCAGCGACGGCGACGGCGCCACGGCTGGGCAGCTGGCCCTCCGACTTCTCGCCGGCGGCCATGACGATCCGTGTCGGTGCGGGCCGCAGGGCGTCGAAGTCGGGCTCGTAGTGGGCGCTGGTGATCATGTTCTGGCCGAGTAGCGGGTCCGTGCGCGAGCCGTCGTCGGTGGCCGGCAGGCCGAACATGGCCGGGTCGGGCGCCGGCCGGCCGGCGATCTCCGCGGTGAACGGTCCCTGATGGCTGGAGACGGCGATGAAGTGGGCCATCCCGGCGCCCCAGCCGCTGCGCTGGTAGGTCTCGTGGACCGCGCGGTTGGCCGCCAGCGCGTGCTCGCGGTCGGGCAGGATCGTGCCGAGCGGCGGCTCGTGCGCGACGAGGGTTCGCACGTCCTCGGGGTGCCTGGACACGAGGGCGAGCGCGTTGACCGCGCCGCCACTGCTGGCGAAGCAGTCGACCGGCCCCCCGCCGATCGCCTGGATGAGCCGATGCAGGTCGTCGGCGTGGACGTCGGGCGTCACCGGGCTGGCGGGATCGGTCTTCACGCTCCGCTCGACACCGCGTGGGTCGTAGGTGACCACGGTGCGGTCGGAGAAGTGCTGGGACAGCGTGCCGAACCCGGCGGCGCCCATCGGTGAGCCGATCAGCAGCAGGATCGGCTCGGTGCTGGCGTCGTTGCGCCGGACGTCGTAGGTCAGCGTGGCGCCGGGGACGTCAAGGGTGTGGGTCGTCAGCTGGGTCGTGTCCATGGTCAGGGTGCTCTCCTCACGCTGTCCTCGGCCAGGATGGCGTCGATCTGGCCGATGGCCTGCTTGAGGCCCTCCTCGGCGCCCAGGGCGAGGACCTGTTCCATCGCCTCGGTGCTGCCGAAGAGGCTCTCGATCGACATCCGTGTCCGTCCGCTGCCGACCTCCTGGATGGTGACCCGGGCGGTCGTGAGCGGCAGATCGGTGTTGGGCGAGCCGTCGTCGTTGGCGAAGCCGTCCCGGAACACGAGCGAGCGCGGCGGATCGACCTCGACGACGTCCCAGTAGCCGTGCGGCTGGTCGCCCTCGGGACCGGTCATGTGGTACTCGACGCGGCCGCCCGGCGCCAGGTCGTGCCTGGTGAAGGTGGCGGGGTAGGTCGGCGGGCCCCACCAGCGCTCGAGCTGGCGCGGATCGGCCCAGAGCTGCCACACCCGCTCGGGCGAGGCGTCGAACTCCGC
>Ga0081538_10000741_pt1 | contig 35627 bp, 26 predicted proteins | sample TabmetS5T2R1_FD_71022 | JGI IMG/M metagenome (GOLD analysis project Ga0081538, IMG submission 71022) | Tabebuia heterophylla rhizosphere microbial communities from the University of Puerto Rico - S5T2R1 | ecosystem: Host-associated > Plants > Roots > Rhizosphere ...
TACCGTCGGAGCGCGGCCCACGCGCGAGCCGAGGAGCATGTTTCGGCGAAGGCGTGCCGAGGCCCGCCGCTCCAGCCGGCGTCCCGACGACCTCGGCCGCCTCTCCACAGAACTCGCCCGCGGTCGGATACCGGTTGGACGGATCCTTCGCTAGGGCGCGTTTCAGGATGTCGTCGAGTCGCGCTGGAAGGTCCGGGGCGGTCTCGGTTAGCGACGGCCGCGGGGCCTCGATGTGGGCCCATATCTTCGCCACGTCATGCTCGGTCGGGTATGGCACGCTCCCGGAAAGCGCCTGATACAAGACGCAGCCGAGCGAGTACACATCACAGCGTCCGTCGATGTGCTGTCCTTGGATGAGCTCCGGCGCGAGGTAGTCGAGCGTCCCGACGAGCATCCCCGCGCTCGTGAGTCCGCTCTCCGAGAAGCTCAGCTTGCCGAGACCGAAGTCGCTCAGGTAGGCCGTCTCCGACCCGTACTCATCGCCGAGCAGGATGTTGGCCGGCTTTACGTCCCGGTGTACGAGCTCACGTCGGTGCGCAGCGTCGAGGGCCCAGCCGACCTGGCTGCAGATCGTCACCGCGCGCGCGGGTTCGACGGGCCCTTCGCGCTTCATAACCCGCCCCAGGTCGGTCCCATTGACGTAGTGCATGACGATCATGAGGAAGCCCTCTTCCTCGCGCGCATCGTGGATCGTGACGATATGCGGATGGTGGAGCGAGGCCGCGAGTCTCGACTCGCGTTCGAAGCGTCTGCGAAAGTCCTCCTCGTTCGCCAGTTCGGGCCTTATCACCTTTAGGGCGACCGCACGATCGAGGGCGAGATGGATGGCGCTGTACACGACGCCCATCCCGCCCCGGCCGATCACGGACTCGATCCGGTAGCCGGCGATCTCGGTGCCGGGGGTCAGTTCCGTCATAAGAGCATCCATGTCATCTCCCTACTGCTCAGACAGTGCCGACTGTGCCGCTGCGGCAAGCTGTCCTGCCGTTCGAAACCTTTCGGCGGGATCCTTCGCCAGCGCACGCGCTATCGCCGGCTCGAACTCATGAGGAAACCCTGGACGACTGAATGCGGGCTGACGCTGCTCATGGGCTGCTCGTTTGGCCTCCAGGGTGGCGGGCGTGTCTGCGAAGGGAGTGCTGCCGGTGAGCGCCTCGAACAGCACACAGCCGAGTGCGTACACGGCGATCGCGGGCAGGTCGGCCTTCCCGGCGAAGCGCTCAGGCGCTACGTAATCAAGAGAAGCGACCGGCCGCAGCACGCCAGTCCCATTGTGGGCCGCGTCGGTGACCGGGTCACGGCCGAAGTCGCTCAGCAGCGCTCGCCGAACGGGGGGTTCGCCAGCGACGAGGACATTCGTCGGCTTGAGATCGGGGTGACACAGCCCACCTTCCGCCGCCGCATCGAGGGCCGACGCGATCTGAGTCACAAGCCGAACTGCCACTTGAGGCTCGAGCTGTCCCTGCTCCCGGATTAGGCGCTTCAGGTCCGTGCCGGGCACATAGTGCATCGCCACAAACAACCGTCCGCCGATCTCGCCGCTGTCGTAGACGGGTACCACATGTGGATGGTCGAGCTCGCGCACAATCCGAGATGACCGAAGCAGGCGATCGCGGGCGCCCGGCGTCGCCGATAGCTCGGGATCAAGAACCTTCAGCGCCACAGGCCGATACCTGGGCAGCTCGATCGCCTTATAGACGACGCCCCCCTCACCACGTCCAGCGAGGCCACTGATGTAGTACGGACCGAACTCACCGTCTGGGCGGAGGTGATCGAGCTGGCGGTACGGTACGAGGGCGCGCTGTTCTGGCGTCTGCGACTGGGCGCCGCCGTTCGTGTGGGCCGCGAGCGCTGCGCGCAGGTTCTCTTCCGCCTTCTTGCCGAAACCTGGCACGTCCTTCACGCGCCCCTGCTCCGCCGCTTGCCGGAGGTCATCGAGCGAGGCCACCCCGAGCTCGTCGTGAAGCAACCGGGCGCGCTTGGGGCCGAGCCCCGGGACGCGCGTGATCTCGACGAGGCCGGAGGGGATGCCCGCCGTCAGGTTGTCCGCCGACTGAATCGAGCCGGTCTCGAGGCGACCGTCGATCTTCTCCGCGGTCGCGCGCTGGTCCGGGCCGGCGCAGGCGTCCTCCGTCCGATCGAGGAAGCGCGCGAGCCGGCGGATCATCCTCGGATCGAATCCATCCCGAGCCCATCGTTCATCGGCGTCGTCCGGGTACTCCCCGTCCGGCAGGGCCGGTGTGGCCTCCGTAAGCGCCGGTCGTCCCTCGACGGCGGAGGTGACGGCAGCTTGGATGACCGGCCGCAGCAAGTGCGACACGCCGACCACGAGCGCCACAGTTCCGATGCGGTCGATCGCCCCCCCGGCCTGGGCACGGACATCGGCGTCCGGGTCGCGCGTGGCTCGCAGAAGCGGCTCGACCGCCGCAGGGTCGCGCAGCTTCCCAAGGGCGGCCGCGCTCTCGGCTCGCACGCGCGCCTCGCGGTGCCTGAGCGCCTCCATGAGCGGGTCGAGCGCACGAGTGTCCGCGATGCGCCCGAGCACCGAGGCGGCGCGGTGAGGTACGGCACCAGCCTCCAGCTCCGAGACCACACCCTCGATACTGGCCGGGGCGAGCTTGGCGAGCAGGTCCTCAGCCCGGTCTGCCACCACCGCTCGCACGTCCGCGAGCGCGGACAACAGCTCCTCGATTACCTCGGTCGTGGCCTCGGAACTCTCCTCGAGCTCCACCAGCGTTGCCAGCAACGCGGTCTCTTCGTCGCCGACGGGATCGTCGGCTCTCGCATGCAAGAGGGCGGCCGCCAGCGTAGGGGCACACTCAGGCTTGGCGAGCTGAGCCAGGGCCTGGAGGGCCAGTTGCCGCGAGTCGCCCGATTCCCGCGGCAGCCAAGGGATGGCTTCCGCAAGCGGGACCCCTTCCTCATGGGAGCAAAGCACCCGTACCGCAGCCACCCGCACCCTGTCGGATGGATCGGTCAGCGCGCCGGCCACGGTCTCGTTGCAGGCTTCGGGCTCGAGGTCGCCTAGGGCGAGAATCGCCTCCTCGCGCACCCGAGCGCCGAGATCGACCGTTCGGCCGTCACGGCCAGGTAAAAAGTCTTCGTAGCTCGCGGCCTCGACGAGGCCTTCCACGTCTTCCTGCTGAGCGAGTGTCCGAACGTCGGGCTTGTTTCTCAGTGAGCGCCCCGTTCGCTGGGCCGTCGGGGAGACCGCATTGGTTCGGGGGGCACCCGGGAAAGCGAGCGTCTGGACGTTTGGCTTGCCTCTTCCGAAGAGTCGCATCGCTGCACGGTCGGGGCGAACGGGTGTGAAAGACCACCCGAACATAGAACGGGACGGAGGCGTCGAGGTTTTCGCGCGTCACCATCCTCTGCGCGCGAGTTCACCAACCGGCTGATGGAGGTTGGCCTCCATCCATGCTCGGCGGCGCGGGCGATTCTCGAAGGTACGAAGGTCTCGCCCGACGCGAGAGACCCAGTAGGCCAGCGCCAGCCCCTCCAGTGTCGATGCTCCGCTCGGCGTGGCCGTCGCGGCACAGTAGCGTCGCATACGCGCGTCGCCGCCGTCCTGCGCGAGGGGCAGCAGAACCCGAAGCGAGCGTGAGCCATGTGGGAGGCGCCGCGCCCGCCGATCGGAAAGCAGGAGCAGGTGCATGACGTCGAGCAGCGCCGGTGTGCCGGGCGTGGCGGAGTCCCAGTCGAGCACGGCCACCAGGTTGCGGCCCTCCACGAGCAGATTGGCCGGCCAGAAATCCCCGTGAGCCCATCCACGAGGCACGTCGGCGAGCCGGCGCTCGAGCTCGGCCTGGAGTCGCGCGAGCGTGCGGCGTGCGCGTTCGTCGGCGAAGCGCTCGAGTGCGCGGAAGTCCGACTCGAGGCTCCAGGGGTGCACGATGCGAGTAGCGTCCGCCGCGCCCGTGCGGTGAAGTCCGACGAGGAACTCGAGACACTCGCTCCACAGCGCGGGGGAGAGGCGCCCGGGACGATCGCCGGATATCCACTCCTCCAGGGTCCATATCGCCGGATGGACGCACCCAGCTGCGAGCGGAACCGGCAGCCGCTCGCCGACCGGATCCGGCGGGTCGGCCGCCAGCACGGCAGCGACGTTGCTGCCCGAGCGCTCGAGCAGGCCAGCGGCCGGTCCGCCGGCGATGCGGAGCGCAAAGCGCTCGCCGGAGAGGGACGCAAGCTCGGCCAGCACGGTTCCCGTGCTCAGCACTGTCACCGCTCGCTGCGTCAGCTCCATGTCGACCGCACGGGCGGCCCGGGCCAAGGCCTCCTGGAGGAGCCATCGGGCCGGTGCGGACGCCCCCATCACGACTGTGTGACACCGTCGCCGCGGACGGCGCGCGAGGACGCTCCGCGGCCGGTCGAGACGGCGACGGTGACGGGGTGCGACCGCCAACGTGTGCGTCTCGAGGCCGGCCTGGCGAAGCCTGCCGATGACCCTGGCCCTGTCCCGTCCATTTCCGGGCCAGGCCAGGGCAACGGTATCGCCCGGACCGACATGCTCGACCGCTTCAAGCTCCGCCGCGCTTGGCGGCCGACCGAATGCGACCAGCGTGGTGCACGGTCCCGGTCCCTCCCCACCCACGTTGATGCCGGCGGCGCGCAGCAGCTCCGCCAATCCGGGATCGCCGACGACCCTTACACGCCGGCAACCGGCCGGCAGCGCCGCCCACACCCATCCGTGGTACCTGTTTGCTAGGGGTGCGAGTTCCATCTCTCGGGTAACGTGGCGCCGTGCGCATCCTCTGCTGCTCGACGCAGGCGCCCCTCCCCCCCATTAACGGTTACCGATTGCAGCTTATTCACCTCTCCAGCGAGCTCGCACGCCGACACGAGGTCTGCGCGCTCTCGTTCCAGGCCCCCGACCAGGACGGTGAGGCGCCGCCCGGAGTCGAGCTGCTGAGGGTGCGCGCGACGACTTGGACGCGTTCGCGCAGGATCTCCGCCTACGCCCGAAGCCTGGTCGACGGCCAGCCGCGCCGGGCAGTCAGGCTCGGCCCGCCTATGGCCGAGGCGGTGCGGTCCCTGCTCGCCAAGCAGGCTTTCGACGTCGCGCATGTGACGCCTGGGTCGCTGGCAGGGGTCGCGACTGAGCTGGGGGACCTCCCGAAGGTGCTGGCGCCGCTCGACGCCTGGCACCTCAACCTGGAGGCGGATGCTCGAGTCGCCCCGCCATACCTGCGTCCCTTTTACCGCCTCGAGGCTCGCCGCGTGCGCCGTTTCGCCGCGCGGGCGTACCGTGCCTTCCAGCGCGTCGTCGTCGTCTCGCAGGCGGACGCGGACGCCCTTTCGGAACTAGACTCGAGCCTGGCGCTCGAGGTCATCCCCAACGGCGTGGATAGCGAGCACTTCGCCCCGAACAGCCAGGTCGCGCCGGAAAGCGGCCAAATCGTCTTCACCGGGGGGATGGGGTGGGCGGCGAACGTCACCGCCGCCCGCAGCCTGGCGCTCAAGGTGCTGCCGCGCGTGCGCGCCCGGCACCCGGACGCGCATCTGTCGCTGGTCGGGCGCGAGCCGCGCCCCGAGGTCCTCGCGCTCGACCGGGTCGAGGGAGTGCACGTCACCGGTGAGGTGCCCGATGTCCGGCCCTGGCTTTGGCGCGCGCAGGTGTACGCATGTCCGATGGTGAGCGGCACGGGAATCAAGAACAAGCTCCTCGAGGCGCTCGCGTGCGGAAGTCCCTGCGTCGCCACCCGGCTCTCGTGCCAGGGAACCGAGCTGCAACACGAACGCGACCTGCTCGTGGCCGATGGTCGGGATGCGACCGCCGAGGCGATCGTTCGGCTGCTGGAGAACCCCGGGCTACGCGGACGCCTCGCGCGCGCGGGGCGGGAGTACGTCCTTGAGCGGCACAGCTGGGCAAGCGTCGCGCGGGAGTTTGAGCGCGTCTACGCCGAGGCCGGCGCGGCCGCGTAGGCGGCTGGAGCGCGGGCGCATGGCTTCGGTGCGGCGCGGCCCCGTGATCGCCTTTCTGGGCCCCGACGGTGCCGGCAAGGGGACCGTGATCGCGGGCGTGCAGGAGGCGCTCGACGGACCGGTGACGGTGCTCTACTTGGGTCGGCCGCGGCGCCGGCGGGATCGTTGGGGGGCTGAGGACGACCGGGGGGATCGCGCAAGGGACGGGGAAGGCTCGCCGGGGAGCCGTGCCGGGGGTGCGGGAATCGGCGGCGGCGCGCGGCGCCGCCGGCCGAGCTCGACCCGCGAGTGCGCCTTCCTGGCGTGGCGCGCGGCGAGGCACCTCCGCCTGCTCCTCCGCGGCTACGCGGCCGCCTGGCGCGGACACATCGTGCTGTGCGACCGCCACCCCGTCGAGGTATTGGCGGTCCGCCCGCCGCGCACTCCGGCGGGCGCAGTGCTCGAGCGCTTCATCGCACGCCGGCTGACTCCATGGCCCGACGCGCTGATCGTCCTCGACGCACCCGCCTCCCGCCTCCTCCAGCGGAAGGGCGAGCATTCGCTGGCGGTGCTGGAGCGCTGGCGCCGCGCCTATCTGGAGGTCTTTGGCGCCCAGGCGGCTGCCATCGTCTCGACCGACGGACCCCCAGAAGTGAGCATTGCGAACGCGCTCACCACGGTGCGGCAGCTCCGCTCGAGCTCAGCAGCTGGAGGTGGCTCAGAGCTCAAGGGCCGACCAGAGGCAGCTCGCCGTGGTAATACTGGAGGCCGCCGCGGTCGCCGGTGAGCACAACGACCCCGCTGGCTGAATCGACCGGCTGCTTCGTGCTGGTGGCGTTGATGAGCGTCGTCGCGGGCCACGTGACGAATGGGTCGCCCTTTCCGGGGCCAAAGCCGGGGGCGTCCATCGAAGTGGTCTTGTAGAAGATCTGCGCTCCGGTGCCCTCCGACGTGGCGGCAAACATGAACACTCGGCGGTTCAACGGGTCCAGCAGCACCATCGGACGCGTCATGGCGTCGCCCCTGGTCGAGTGCACGTGGCTTGACCAGGCCCCATTGGTCCCGCGTACCAGCAGCACGATCCGCGGCATGACGGCTCTACCGGTGTTTGTCTTGACCGCCGCGAACAGGCGTCCGTCGGGGGCCTTCTTGAGATTGATGTGGTCGTCAGACATGTTGTTCCCGGCGAGCGCCGTCTCGAGGGCGCCCCACTGGTTGGGCGGAGCCCCGTCCACGTGCGTCACGAAGCGGAACGTGTCCGAGACCTGGTTCGACCACATCACCCCGATCCTCCCGTCGAGCGCCACCACGGCCGCGATGTCGTCGGCGCTGACCGCGGTGTCAGCGGCCGGTAGCTCGAAGGGCGGAACCCAGCTGTTGTCGCTCCCCGTCGAGTGCGTGACCCACACTTTCTTCACGCCGAGGCTGTCCGGGGCGGTGTAGGTCGCCCACAGGACCCCTGTGGAGTCCTTCGCGATCGTGACGGTCTCGGTTACCGCCGCGGTCACTAGGACGGGGTAGCCCGGGCTCTTCTGGTAGCCACCGGTGGCGGGGTTGTAGGTAAACCGGATCAGCCTGGTGCCCCCGGTCCCAGTCCGCCTGGACAGTACGTAGAGCGTGTTCCCGTCGACCAGGACATCGCCATACGACCTCCTCGTATCGACCTCGGGCCCGGTCTGCACCCAGGTGTGACCGGGCGCTAGCTTGTGGATTTGGATGTCCCTGTCGACCCGGCCGTTCATCAGCGCCCACCACGACCCGGCGTGATGCCACAGCTTGCTCTGTGGCTTGTCCGCGGTGGCCGTCGAAGTCCCCATCAGGCCCCCCTGATAAGTCGTCGGGGTAGCCGCATCGGCGCCTGCGACGGCGATGAGCTGAAGGGCGAAGAACGCTACGAGCGCAACTAGACGTGGGCCAGGCACAGCACGACCTCCAGGAAGCGTTGCGAATCCTTTCCGGCGTTTCGTATGAAACGGCGCCGCTCACGGCGAGCTTGCGGTAGTGCATAGCTTCGCAGGTAGTGCAGAACTTCGCACCCAATAGGCGGCGTCGCCGCCGCAAGAAGTTCGGCATCTCGAGCTTCTCGCTCCCGGTCGGACCGGCCATCAGACCGGGCCAGGTCCATGGCTACTACATCGACCTCCGGGCGAAGGCGAAGACATCGGCTTGGCCTCCCGCGGAGCTCCAGCCGCTCGAGGAGCGACCGGCCGTCGCGCTCGCGCAGTGGGGGCTGGCCGCCTATGAGCGCTACCTGGCCGAAGGCCGCAGCGAGTGGCTTACGGCCGCCGTCGAGCTTGGGCGCCACCTCGTCGCCACCCAGCGGCGGGGCGGGCCCCAGGACGGCGGATGGGTACACCACCATTCCTATCCCGAGCCGCTCCGGGTCGAGCCGCCCTGGGTCTCGGGCATCGCGCAGGGGGAGGCGGCGAGCCTGCTCGTCCGGGTCCACCAAGAGACCCGCGAAGAACCCTTCGCCGACGCCGCGCGGAGAGCGCTCGCCCCGATGGCGATCCCGAGCGAGTCAGGCGGGGTGCAGGCCTTTCTCGATGGGAGACCGCTGCCCGAGGAGTACCCGACCCACCCCCCCTCCCATGTCCTGAACGGCGCCATCTTCGCTCTCTGGGGCTACTACGACGTAGGGGCGGGCCTGGACGACCGCCACGCGGCCGAAGCGTTCGAAGCCGGCGTCGATGCGCTCGCCGAGAGCATCCACCGATGGGACACCGGCTACTGGTCGCGTTATGACCTCTACCCACACCGAGTGGTCAACGTGGCGAGCTTGGGCTATCACGCCCTCCACGTCAATCAGCTTCGCGCGATGAGCCTGATAGCCCCGCGACCAGAGTTCGAGGCAGCGATCGCCCGTTTCGAGCGCTACTCGACGTTGCGGGTCAACCGCAGCCGCGTGCTTTTGCAGAAGCTTGTGTTTCGCTCGCTCTATCCGCGCAACCGCCGGCTTGCCGAACGGCTGCCGTGGGCGAGCTGAGCGTACAAGAACGCCGTTTCGCGGGCCGTTTTTTGAGCTAGCGGGGCAATTCCGGCCGCGCCTGCTCGGATGACACAAGAACCCGAGGTCCTACTCACGACAGCCACTAAGAGGGAGATCCGCGGGTCCACGCTGTTCCTGGTGGGCCGGGTGCTCCTCGTGGGGCTGAACTTCGTCACTCAGGTCCTGATCGTCCGCTACCTGTCCAAGGCGGACTACGGCGCCTTCGCCTACGCGCTGGTGGTTGCCATGAGCGTCGAGTCGATCATCACGCTCGGCCTGGATCGGGTGGACAAGCAGTTCATGGCCGTCTACGACGAGCAGCGGGACTACCCGCGACTGGCGGGCACGATCGCGCTGGTGCTCGGCAGCGTGGTCTCGCTGGGCCTGGCGGCCACGCTGCTCCTCTACGGCCTGCAGGACTGGGTCACCGAATCGGTCATCACGGAGAAGCAGGTCGTCCCCATCCTCGTCATCCTCATCCTGCTGGCCCCGATCCAGGCAGTCGACAACCTTACGATGAGCCTGTTCGGAGTGTTCGCGCGGCCGCGCGCGGTCTTCTTCCGTCGCTACGTGCTCAATCCGTGCCTCCGGCTGGCCGTGGTCATCCTGCTCATCGCCGCCGAGAGCGGGGTCACCTTCCTCGCGGTCGGCTACGTGGCGACGGGCTTAATCGGGGTCCTCCTGTACGCGACGATGCTGGTGCGGCTGTTTCGCGACAAGCAGCTGCTGGGCTACTTTCGCCCCAAGCGCATCAAGGTGCCGTTTCGGAAGGTCTTCGGCTATGCCCTGCCGCTCACGACGACGGACCTCGGGGCCGTGCTCAGCCAGACCCTCGCGGTCTTCCTGATCGGCCTCTACTACGGCACGCCGGAGGTGGCGGCACTTCGGGCGATCGTCCCGACGGCGCACTTGAACCTGCTCGTCGTCCGCAGCTTCACCTTCCTGTATGCGCCCAACGCGGCGCGGGAGGTGGTCCGCGGCGCGCGTGCCTCGATCCGTGATCTTTACTGGCAGACGGCCATCTGGATCGCCGTCTTCTCCTTTCCGATCTTCGCGGTCACCTTTTCGCTCGCCGAGCCGCTCACCGTCGCGTTGTTCGGAGAGCGTTACCGCGAGTCCGCCCCGCTCCTTGCGCTGCTGGCCCTCGGCTACTACGTGTCGTCGGCCTGCGGCTTCAACGGCATAACGCTCCAGGTGTTCGGCAAGGTGCGCTTCCTCGTCATCACCAACCTCGCGGCCAGCGCGGTGAACGTGATCCTGTTCCTGTTGCTGATCCCCCCCTACGGAGCCCTCGGCGCCGCCATCGGCATGTCAGCGACCCTGATCTTCCAGAACGTCCTGAAGCAAGCCGGCCTGCGTGTGCACACCGGGGTCGAAATCTTCGACCGGCGCTACCTCCGCGTTTACCTGGGGGTCGTCGCCGGCGCGCTCGGCCTCTGGCTGGTCCAGCTGACCATAGAGCCCCCGACGGTCGTCGGTCTCGCGCTCGCTGGCTTTGTCTCCGCGCTGCTATTGGCCGTCAGCCACAACCTGCTCAGGGTCGCCGACACCTTCCCCGAGCTCAGGCGGATCCCGTTCGCGCGCCGGCTGTTCGCGGCGCCCGCCACCGGAGGGGCCTAAGTGACGACCAGCGACGCCACGCCTCCGACGTTTCCCTTCTTCGTGGGGTCCGGGCGCTCCGGAACCACGCTGATACGGGCGATGTTCGACTCCCACCCCGAAATGGCGGTCCCCGACGAGTCGAACTTCGTCCCCCGCTTCGCGCGCGCGCGGGAGCGCTACGAGCAACCGTGGGGCTTTGCGAGCGCCGTCTTCCTCGGCGATCTCTTCAGGCAGAGCTGGTTTCGTAAGTCCGGGATGTCACAGGAGGCGGCTTGGGACGCGTTCGACGCGCGCCCACCCGCCGATCTGCCGGCCGCAATTCGGGAGGTGTTCGCCACCTACGCCCGGCAGCACGGCAAGCGCCGCTACGGAGACAAGACCCCGAACTACGTGCTCCACCTCCCGCTGCTCGCGGAGCTGTTCCCCGAAGCACGTTTTGTACACGTGATCAGAGATGGACGGGCGGTGGCGATGTCGCTCCTCGACGTCGGCTTCGGCCCGCGCACCATGGCCCAAGCCGCCCTCCAGTGGCGGGAGCGGGTCGGACTCGGTATCGCCTTCGCTCGCGAGGTCGGCCCGAGCCGCTGCCGTCAGATCCGCTATGAGGACCTTCTCGAGGATCCGACCGAGACGGTCGCGCGGCTCTGCGAGTTCGTGGGGCTGCAGTTCGATCCCGTCATGCTCCGGTACTTCGAGCGCGCGGACGGTGTCGTGTCCGCGGACGTATACAAGTACCGTCACGTCTGGTTGCCCCCGACGAAGAACCTCCGCGACTGGCGGTCTCAGATGTCGAAGAGGGACCTCGCCATGTTCGAGGCGATCGCAGGAGATCTCCTCCAAGAGGCCGGGTACGAGCGAGGCATCCGCAGGCCCTCGCACGCGGCGCTAGTCGATGCACGGCTGCGCGTGCTTGGAGCAAAGCTGCGGCGGGCGCCCAAGGACGTGCGCAGATCCAGGCGACGAACGAAGGCACATCACAACGGCGGATCGTTCGCTCCCCTTCTCTCTCAACCCGGCGACGGGCGGCACCACGCTGTCTCCTTCCTTTTGGCCCGAGAGGCCGCCGACGACCCCGACGTCGTCGCATTCCGCGCCGATGTGCTGGGGAGCCGGCTGCTCGCCCTCGATCAGGTCGAGGACTGGGTAATCGGCCAGGCCAGAAGGGAAACTGGGCGGCGACCCATGCGTACCCTGGAGTATGTGGGCGCTCACGGCGTACCGTTGCGTCGGCCCATCGTGGAAGACGGCGTCCTGGAACGCCTTCGAAGGCTCGGGGGCGAGCTGGTCGAGCGCTACGGGTGGGAGCAGCATGAGGCGACCACCTTCGTCCTTACCGACCTCGTGCCCATCCTCGAGCCGATCCGCTCGAGCATCGTGGGCGGGCGACCTATGCGCCCGCCGACACGGCTGGTCCTGGAAATCGATCCCTCCGTTTCGCCGTCGGAAGTGAGGAAGCAGTACAAGGCGCTTCGTCGCGCGCTCTTTCCGGGTCGGGTTCGGCGGATCGAGGACAGGCGGCTGCAGCTGGCCGTCTTCGTCGCGAACCACCGGGACCAGAGCTGGGAAAGCCTCTTCAGGGCGTGGAACCACGCGCATCGCGACTGGGCTTACGGCGCGCTGGGTGACTTCAAGCGCGACGCGCGGTTGACCCGTCAGCGACTGGTGGAGACGGCGTGGTGAGGCAGGCACGACCCGGGGCGGGGCAGGCGGGCGGCGGGGAGAGCGCCTTCTCGACCTACCTGCCGGCGATTCGCGCCCACTGGGTGCTGGTCGCCCTAGTGAGCCTCGCCGCACTCGCGGGAGGCCTGGTAGCGCTCTCGGTCCTGAACCGCAACTACGAGGCCACAGCCCACTTGGTTGTCGCGCCGTTGCACGTCACCGACGAGACATTCGTCGGGTTTGGGCTGCTGCGCGAAACCGGTGACCCAGCCCGTACGGCGGAGACGGCGGCCAAGCTGGTTGAGTCGCCTCGCGCCGCCGACCTCACAGCAGCGCGATTGGGGCCGGACTGGGACCGCAAGCGGGTCCTCGCACGAGTTCGTGTCGAGACGCGACAACAAAGCAACCTCCTCGCGGTGGTCGGGACTGCGAGAAGCGCCGCGCTCGCGGCCCGGTTGGCCAACGAGTTCGCGGAGTCGGCGCTGGCGGTCCGTGAGCGGCTCATCGAGCGCCAGCTTCGCACGGCGATCGCTCGACTTCGCTCACGCCTCCGCGTCGAGCGCGCCGCCGACCAGAGCGGGTCGGGTGGCCGGGAGATCGTCGAACGGCTGACCGCTCTCGAGGCCGTGCTGGCCGCCGAGGGCGACCCTACGCTCTCGCTCGCGCGATCGGCCGATGCGCCGAACGCCCCCACCGGGATCCCACCACTGCAGGCCCTCCTGATGGCGCTGCTCGGCGGGCTCGTGCTCGGTGCGCTGGCGGCCGTGGTGGTGTACTCCCTCGACCGTCGGGTGCGCGACCAGGAGGATCTTGCGGGCGTCTACCCGCTTCCGACGCTGGCGGCCGTACCGCGCCAGTCCGCCAGCGCCGGCCCGCCGTCCTGGCCATCCGACCCTGGCAGCCTGAACGGCTACCACACTGTTCGCGCGCAGCTCCAGCAACTCGGCAGCAAGCGCGCGATCCTGATCACGAGTGCGTCCGCCGGCGACGGTAGGACGACCACTGCGACACGCCTGGCTCTGGCCATGGTCGAGGCCGGCCAGCGGGTGCTCCTCGTGGACCTCGACCTGCGCAAGCCCGAGTTGGGAGAGAGGCTTGGGATCCGCGCCGAGCCTGGGAGCCCAGTCGATGCCGAGAGCCCGGTGACGAGCCTGGTGGTCGAGGCACCCGACACGCCGAGCCTGCTGGTGCTTCCGGCCGTCGAGGGCGGTCGCGCCGCATTCGACGCCCTGACACGGCGGCTGCCCGACCTGCTGTCGGAGGCGCTCGATGGGCTGGTCGACTACGTGATCATCGACACCCCGCCACTCGCTGAGGGCTCCGACGTCCTCCGGCTCGCCGGGCAGGTCGACGACGTCGTGATGGTTGTCCGGCCGGGACACACCGAGCGCGGCAGCCTCCGCGCCGTTCGTGACCTGCTCGAGCGGTCGGAGGTCTTCCCGGTCGGGATGGTCGTAATCGGCCAGGCATCTCCGGCTGACATGGCAGTGCTGCCCCCCTTCCCTCGCCGCGCGCCGAGCCGGGGTGGGCGGACCGTCACGCCCTAAGGCCGTGAGTTCCGCGTGAGAGGACGGACCTTGACACAGGCGCAGGTTCCAGACGGCCTCACGCGCGCGCTCGCGGCGCTCGGTGAGTGCGGGATCCCGGTCGCGGTCCTCCGCGAATTCGAGGTGAGTAAACCGTTGATCGAGGTCGACCTTCTGGTCCCTTCCCCTCGCCGGCGAGCGCTGCGCCCTGCCCTCGTGCCTTGCGGATTTGCACCGCTCCGCGCGTGGGGCCACCGGGGACACGATTTCTATCTCGCGTACTCGGCCCCTGATCGGCTCTGGTTGAAGCTGGACTTCGTGACCAGGGTGGCGGGCGTCGACGGCGAGCGCGCACTGGCCGGACGCCGTCGCGTGGACGGCCTTCCACGGCTCGATCCCCACGTAGAGGCTGCCCTCCTGCTGTTGCACTGCGTCGTCGACAAGCAGGGGAGGCCAGGACGACACGAAACCGCGCTGCGCCGCCTGGCTGCCGCCGGGACGACACCGCCCCCGGGTGCGCCTGCGGCGCTTCAGCGCCTATGGCCGGAGCTCGAGAGGGCACTGGCCGGCCCGGGCGCGATCGTGCCGGATGCGCTAGTTCGGAGCGTGACTGACGTCGTAGCACCCGACCGCGCGCGCCACCTGCGCCGCGACCGCTGGCTTCGGCGCGCGTCGTGCGTCCGTCGCGCCCTACGTCCTGCGGCCGTCATCGTTGTTGTTCTCGACGCCACGCTCGACGGCGCGGACCGCGCGACCGGGCGCCTAGTGCGCGAGCTTGGCCCGGGTGCCAGGTGCGTCTCGCTGCCGCGGGCGCGAGGCCCTCTCGCACTCGTGCGGCGCCGGTTGAGCGTGGAGCTGGAGCGCCGTCGAAACGACGGGCCCCTCGTCGTCGACGCCGGGCCGCGCGCGACCGGCCTAGCGCGGGCGGACATCACGGTAGGGCGATCCGTCGCGGCGGACGCGGAGACGGCGAGCGCCGCCGAGGCGATCAACGAAGCAGTCTGGAGCGCTTATCGCCCGCGACTGCTCGGCAGGCCCTCCGCGGCCTCGAGCCACAACGGCAGGCTGCGGTAGCCGCTCGCCCTGAGCGCCGCGGCCACGGTCGAGTTCGACTCGCGGTACAGCGCCTCGAGTCGGATTCGCGTGCTCGGCTGCAAACTCTCGGAGAGCTCTCCGGTAGCGAAGCGCACGTAGGCCCTACGAAGTCCGGTGCGCAGGCGCGGGACCCGTGAGAGGATGGCCTCTGACCTCTCCTTGGCGATGAAGACGGCCCGGCCAACGGCCGGGTTGAGGGCGTGGGTGGTCTGGTTTCGGACGTCGTAGTCCAGCGACTCCGCCGGACGATGATCGATCGATAGCCAGCGACATAGCTCGGCGACGACGGCACGGGGATCGGCCTTCAGGTCATCTCTGAATACCACCTTCACGTCCTCGCCGAAAGCTTCGAGCCACGTCGGCACGTATTCTCCGTACATGCCGACGGATAGCCCGGCGAGCGCCCGCGCACTCTCGCCGCGCCGGCGCGCGTCCTCGCACGCCGAGACGTACTCTTCGAAGGACCGGATGCCGCGCAGGTTGCCCTTCGTCCGCTGCATGGTGTAGGCCGACCACAGGCGATCGACGGGGTCGCGCAGGCTAATGACGATCCGCGGACGATCGAGCGTGTCCTTGATCCCTGCGCGCAGGTGATCCCCTCCGTAGCAGTAGTTCGGGGTGGCCTCCATCACATAACGCTGTCCGCTCCAGTGTGAGAAATGCTGCATGTAGGACTCGCGGCTGGGCAGCACGCCGTCCTCGCGACGAAGCGGCGTAAAGAAGCCGATCTCCTTCACCGCTGAGGGACAGATGTCCGGGTGCTGGCCGAGGTACCAGAAGAGCGAGCCGGTGCCGGCCTTCGGCACACCGGCTACTAGCAGGTTGGGGAGCACGCCGCTCATCGGCGCGCTCGGTGGGCGGCGCGTCGCCGGGCGATCGCCAGCATCGCTGGTCCGAGTCCGAACAGAACCCACAGCCGCTCGTGGTAGGCCGAGGACAGGAAGATCGCCGCGGTCAGCGTCGCCGCGATCGCCACCACGACGGCGTCGGCGAGGAGGGCGAGCGAGCGATCGCCAAGCTCGTCGAAGCGCCGGGCCGCGAGCATCGAGGCCCGGCAGCAGCCCCCGGCGACAAGTAAGAAGAGCGTTAAGCCCACCAGCCCCTCCTCGGCGAAGAACTCGAGATATGCGTTGTGCACCACAAGCCCGCCGCCCAGGCGGCTCGCGTTCTCGACGAAGTCGAGCTCCTCGACGTACCGCTCGGAGTAGACGGGGAAGTTGTGCGCTCCGACCCCGATGATCGGGTGGTCCTTGCCGATCTCGTAGGCAAGGCGCCAGGCGTCTCCGCGCCCCGTTCCCTTCTTGTTGTCGCTCACGATGCGATCGATGAAGGCTGGGGTGGTGAAGACGAGGACCCCTACAAGGCACAGGTTGCACACGACGAAGACCAGCACGGCGCGGCGCCTACCCTTGAACAGGGCCAAGGCGACGAGGCTGGCGACGGCGATGGAGACCAGGCCGCCACGCGACTGGGTGGCCACGACGGCGAACGCCAGGAGGACAAAGGCGACTATCAGGGCGACGCGCATTCCCGGACGACGTGTCCCGACGGCCAGTGCGGCAGCCAGCGGAATCGCAGGGAGGATCTGAGCGGCGAGACCGTTGGGCCCGCCGAGTCCGCCCGCGAGCCGCCCGGTCTCCTCAATGCCCCACAGCGACGGCAAGACCCCGCCGAGCAGGGTTTCGCTACTGCCCAGACCCGGCAGCACCGAGGCGACCGTTCCCGCTACGAGCGCCCCGCAGAGGAGCCGAACATGACGCGGCGTCGAGATGGTGGCGACGACCACGAAGAAGACGGCCGCAGCGAGATACCACTTCCACACCTGCTGACCGAACTCGGGCTCTTCGGACCACGCCAGCGAGATCGTGATCCAGAGGAAGAAAAGAACCACCACGGCGTAGAGCCGTCGCTGGCCGCGGGGCAGCGTCTTCGTCGTCTTGCGGCGGCTGAGCACCGTCAACACGGTCGCCAGGACCACGAGCAGCGCCGCGGCCTTCGTGGGGGCCTCTAGGGGCCCGAGCGCCTCGAAATAGCTCAACCCCGCCCAGGTGGCGACTCCGGCCTGAAGGTTCGTGGCCAGAACAACGACGTACGCGGCCCCTCCCGCCGCACCGGCGGCAAGGGGAGCGGAGACGACGAGTAGCACTCCGAACGCGAAGGCAGCTGCGATCAGCGCCAGCGCGACGACCGTGTGCGCCGGCGGCGAGATGACCAGCCGTGGCGTCCGGGCGAAAGGAGCCATCTCGGCTCAGTGCGGGCCCGACTGCGCGGTAGGCCCCCCGGCCTCGACCTGGTCGCGGAACGCGGAGCTCCGCATGAAGAAGGCTCCCGGTGTGTGGATCTTCTCGCCAACGACCAGCAGCCCACGAGGCACAATGCCAAAGCGCCCCAAGAGGTCGCGGACCACCAGGAAGCTCGATCGGCTTGTGTGGCGGGGGCGGGCGACGACCACAACGTCATCTACCTGGGAGGCGATCCTCAGCGCATCGCTCACCTCGCCGAGAGGAGGCGTGTCGATGATCACGTAGTCGGCGAGCCGCAGCGCCTGCGAGAGCAGCGCCGGTAGCCGGCGCGTGACCCACTCGAGCGCCACGGCGTCTCCCGGCACCGCGGGGAGGACGTACAGCCCGGGCGCAACCGACGACTCCAGAAGCAGGTTCGTCAGGTCGGCGTCGCCGTCGAGCAGAGGGGTTAGGCCGCGGCTAGGGGTCACGCCGGCTGCCGGGGAGAGCTCCGGCTTACGCAGGTCGAGGTCGATCAGGACCACTCGGTGGCCGGCCTCCGCAAACGCGAAGCCTAGGTTGACCGTGGCGGTCGTTCTCCCGTCCGCCGACGACGCGCTCGTCAGCAGGATGCTGCGACCTGATCCGTACTGCTGGAGTTGAGCGCGAAGAGTGCGAAACGCCTCCAGCGCCGTGGGCAGCAGCCGTTCCGCCCTGCGCCTGCCGCGGGGCAACCATGGGATACCAGCAAGCAGCGGAAGCGGGTAGAGATGGACGAACTCTTCTTGGTCGCGAATCCGGCGGGCGAGGGTCTCGGCGGCGAGAGCGACCAGGCTGCCGAGGACGAGGCCGGCCAGCAGGGCCGCGGAGAGCACCAGCCACGACGGAGCTCCGATCGGGGCGCTCGGTACTTCCGCAGGCTGGGAAAGGGCAAGGGTGGGGTCACGCTCGGTGGCGCGTAGAGCCAAAAGCCCGGTCAGTTGCTCCGCCAGGGCCCTGACGGTGGCGTTACCCCCGGGACCCGCGGCTTGGCGCTCCTGGTTCAGACGTCGCTGTAGCCGCGAGATCGCCAGGTCGAGCTGTCGCTGCAACGTTGCGTGGCGGTGTTCGAGCGAGGCCTCGGCGAAGGTGTTCGCCAGGCGGGCAGCGAGCGGCCCGTCATCGGCTGTGGCGATGACCGCCAGGACGCTGCTCTGACCCTGCGGCTCGATCCGCGTCGCGGCCAGCACCCGCTGGCGGTCCCAGCCCGGGCCCATGCGCCGAGCTGCCAGGTCAGCGGCCTCGGGCGACCCCACAACGCTCGCGGCGGTCAAGACCGTGCGTGCGGGGTCGCCGGACTCGCGCAGGAGGTCCAGCCCGAGGAACGACGGGTCGGCGCCCTCGATTGGGGTGGCGAGGATCTCGGCGCTGGCTTCGTACTCCCGCGAGGCGGTCGAGATCAACAGCAGGCCCCCGCCCAGCGCGACGACCGCAAACACGGCCACGAGCAGCCAGCGGGCGCGAACCGTCCGAAGGTACGGTGCGAGGATGCCCTCGCCGTAGTCGGATCCCGGCGCCGCGCCTGGTGTCGGCGAAACGTCTGGCCCGTGGTTGTTCTCGCCCAATCCGGAGTCCGAAATGTCGGCGGAACCCCGCAGCTCAACCCCCCGCCCGACTGCGCTCCGGCATCGGGACTATCGCTCGCACACCCTTCGAACGGTCCGGGCGGGGTCGTTCTTGCGTTCTTTGGCCGGACAGGCTGTGCGTGCCCTCCCGGGAGGAGGTCGTCCCCCAAGCAATAGCTCAGCCGTTGGCCCTGATGAAGTCAGCCACACGGCGGCACTCAGCCTCGATCGTGTGGCGACGTGCTTCCTCGAAGCCGGCGCGAACGAGGCGCCAGCGGAGCGCGTCGTCGGCCGCAACGCGAGCCAGCGCTGAAGCCGCCGCTTGCGCATCTCCGGCCGGCACGAGCAGGCCCGCCTCCCCGACAGCCTCGGGCACACCCCCAACCGCCGTGGCGACGACCGGCACGCCGGCCGCGAACGCCTCGTAGAGGACCTGCGGCAGCCCCTCGGTCCAGGACACGTGGAGAAAGGCGTGACTGCTGCGGTAGAGCTCGAGTAGCCCGCCGTCGATGGGCACATAGCCCCGCAGCTCAGCCCGCTCCCCTACGCCGAGTTCGCGCAACCGCCGGCTGAGGTCGCCCGCCATCGCGCCCTCGCCGCATACCGTCAGCCGCCAACGTCCATTCCTCTCCAGCAGCTGGGCCAGGACATCGGCGAGCAGCAAGGGATTCTTCTCGGCCTCGAGGCGTCCGACGCTGAGGATGCACAACTCGTCGTCGTAGCTGCGGCGCTCCACCTCCGAGGCCGCCACAATATCCGTCTCGCTGATGAGCGACACGGTAAGCTGAAGCACGTGGGGTGCCGTTCGGTATCGGCGCGCTAGGTCCGGCCCCACGACGATCATGGGTAGGCGCCTCGCAGCCGCCCTCTGCAGCGTCTCGAGCAGGAGCGCCGCGGCCTGAAGGGCGCGACGGTTGGGGTGACGCGTGCGGGCATAGCGCGGCAGGTCCTGCCGAGCTCCGAGCACGGTGGTCTTCCCCCGCATCGCGCTGAGCACGGCGAAGACCAGCGAGAGAGGCGAGGGACCCAGGATCCATGCCGCGTCGACGTCGTCGAGCAGCTTCCAGAAGCGCAGTACCGAGCGCAGCATGGCGGGGGTGCCGCTCACGGCGCGAGCCAGGCTCGCGTAGTAGGGCAGGGGGAGGTACTCGACCGTCTCGGGGAGCCGGTAATGCCAGCGGCCGGGCTGTGGCGACAGCCGGCCGGCGATGACAAGCCGTTCACAGCAGTCGGCGAGGCGAGCGACGAACATCGCAAAGGCTCGCTCGGCGTAGACCGCCTGGGCTTGCCTGCGATAGACGTAATCGGTGTATACGGCCAGACGCAATGCGCTACCCGATGCGGGCGCGCCTAAGTAGGTGGACGATGGCATCCAGTGGAGGTCCCCACCGAACGCAGCCTGAGAGGAATCCCAGCCCCCAGCTCACATGCATCACCGCAAACACCGCCGGAAGCGTCGGCGCGTCCGATGCTCGATCGGCTGCGGTCCCCGCCCGCGCGCTGACTGTCGCCACCACGAGAGCGTATGCCAGGAGCCCGGTCCAAGCGCATCGACGGATCGCGCCCGGAGCGAGTCCTGATGCGATCATCGTGAGCGCCAACCCCGGTGCGAGAAGGTGCGCAGGCCGCATGCTGTCCGGGTGCCGGCGACTGGTCTTCTCCCTGTAGTAGCCGTAGCGGAAGTACTGCCGTGCGAGAGCTTTCAGGCTATTGCGCGGTACGTAGTACGCGTCCAACTCCGGGAGGCAGAGAATCCGCAGCCCCGCCTTGCGCATGCGCGCCGCGAGCTCGGAGTCCTGGTTGATCGGCCATCCCTCGTCCCAGCCGCCGTGCTCCTCCAGCGTCGCTCGACGCCACATGCCGGTGAAGCCTGCCTCGACTTCGATTTCCTGATCCGAGCCGTGGCGATACGGCGCTCCGCCTGTCCCAAGCAACGTGGTGGTCGCAAGCGCCACACGACGCGACCACGTGCCACGTCCCTGCGGAAGCTGGGCGCCGCTCACCCAGGCGGAGTCGCCTCGGCGGAGTCGCTCGATGCCCTTGGCGATGTACTCGGGCGGATAGAAGGTGTGGGCGTCCATCCGAACGATGAACTCACCCTGGGCATGCCGTAAGCCGACGTTGAGCGCGTTCGGCGTTCGACGGCCCGGGTTGTCGAGGACCCGAATACGAGGATCCCGGCGCGCCTGCTCTTCGAGGATCGCTCGCGTAGCGTCGCGCGAGCCGCCGTCCAAGAAGAGGAACTCGACCCCGCCGTCGACCCGCTGGGCCTGCATAGCGGCCACGGTCTCACGGATGTTCGCCTCCTCGTCGAGGACCGGCACGAGCACACTGGCCTCGATACGCGTGGTCGCCCGGTCAAACGGCGCGTTGGCGCGAAGAGTGACGGTCTTCTCGATCAGTGACCTAAAAACGGCGCGCCACCATGAGTTCTCGCGTGAGGCTCAAAACCTTGCCCCGCTCTTGCTCGTTGTTAGGGCGTGGGCGACCGACTGGTTCTCTGCTACCACGCGGTCAGCGCGGAATGGCCCGCAGAGATCGCGGTCACGCCTGACCGGCTGGAAGAGCAGCTGCGGCTGCTGCTCCGACGGGGCTATCGGGGAGCGACCTTCACCGAGGCGGCTACTGCGCCGGCGAACGGAAAGCTCCTCGCAGTCACGTTCGACGACGCGTTCCGCTCGGTGTTGAAGCATGCGTTCCCGATCATGTCGCGGCTGGCCCTGCCCGGCACCGTCTTCGTGCCGACGAGCTTTGCTGGAAGCGAGACGGCAATGGCGTGGCCCGGCATCGACAAGTGGGCGCGCGGGCCGTACGCCTCGGAGCTCGTCCCGATGTCATGGGCAGAGCTTCGTCTGCTGGCCGAGGCGGGCTGGGAAATCGGTTCCCACACCAGGTCTCACCCCCGCCTTCCCCAACTCGGGCACAGACGCCTGGCGGAGGAGCTGGAGGGGTCGAAGCGGGACTGCGAGGAATGCCTGGGCAGGGTGTGCCGGTCGCTGGCCTACCCCTATGGCGACGTGGATGCCCGCGTTGCGAAAGCCGCAGAGGCAGTCGGCTATGTCGCTGCTGGGCCGCTGTTGCGGGGGGCGGCGGTCTTGCGAGGGTGTGGAGTGCCGGTCCGCGTCGGGTGGCCAAGGGTGGGTGTCTATCTCGAGGACACTCCGTCGCGCTTCCGGTTCAAGGTCTCGCCGACGCTGCGGCGTCTGCGCACGTCCCGCATCTGGCCTGGAGCGCGGAGGAAGCGCCGCCGGGTCCCGCGAGCACAGCCACGATGAGGGCGCTCGTCACCGACGTGCACGTTCGGTCTGGAGTGGCGGGCCTCAGAGCGCTTGGCCGCGCCGGAATCGAGGTCGTGGCGCTGGGCCCGCGGCGAAGCGCAGCGGGCCTGTGGTCACGGCACGGGACGGTGCAGACCGTCGGCCCGGACGTAAGCGTCGACGCCGACGGCTTCGCCGCGGCGGTGGTCAGGGGGGCCGAGCGTTACGGACCGCTAGTCGTCTATCCGGGGCAGGAGGCGAGCATCGACGCCGTCGTCGAGGCGAGCAGTCGAACAACGGCGGCGCTCCTGCCGTACCCCGGCGGGGGTGAGCTGGAAGCCCTTCGCGACAAGAGCCTGCTCCCGCCGCTCGCGGAGGAGGCCGGGCTGACCGCGCCCCGCACGCTCGTCGAGACGACGCCGGCAGAACTCGACGGGCGGCGCCTGCCGATGCCGTGCGTGGTAAAGCGCACCAGGCTCGGAGGCCATGCCCGGGCGCGTATGGTCCAGTCGCCTGGGGAGCTGCGCGCAATGCTCGGCAAACTGCCGCGCGACGAGCGGGTGTTGATCCAGCAGCGCGTGCGCGGGCCCCTGATCGGGCTGGCCATTGTGGTCGACCGCAGCGGAGGCGTGGTAGCCCGTCTCCAGCAGCTGGCTCTGCGGACATGGCCGGAGGCGGGCGGCAGCTCGCTTGCCGTCAGCACGGCGCCAGACGAGAAGCTCACCCAGTCCGCCGCTCGGCTGCTGTCGAGCGTGGGCTACTGGGGACTCGCCCAGCTGCAGTTCATCGAAACCGACCGCGAGTATGTGCTGATCGACGTAAACACGCGCTTCTACGGCTCCATGCCGCTCGCCTTGGCGTCCGGGGTCAACCTCGCGGCGGCCTGGCACGCAGTGGTGGTGGACTCTCCGCGTCCGGCTACCCCGTCCGGCTACCGGACCGGCGTCTCGTACCGTTCGCTGCGGCATGAGCTCGCCGCCGCGGTACATGGTTCGCCCGGACTGCTGCTGCGCCGAGCGCCCCGGCCGACCTCGGGAGCGCTTTGGGCCAGGGACGACCCGGTGCCCTCGGCGCTGCTGACGGCGCAGACCATGTCGGCCCCCCTGGGTCGCAGGCTCCTCCGGCGGATAAGTCTGATGCGCCCCCGATTGACCTCAACCGAGAGCGAAACTTGGAACTGAGCAATGGTTATTGCCTACGCCAATAGCGACACGATGGATCGACGCCCGAGCGCAAGGAGGAGCCCCGTGAGCATGCGACATCGGAGACGGAAGGCCGCCCTAATGGGAATTGCAGCACTGTGCGTCCTGGCGGTCGCTCCCGCAACGGCCTCCGCGGGCGAGGTGACCATCCGGATGCAGCAGGTGACCTACACCGACGAGGGCGTAGAGGCGAACAACCTCACCATTGCGCTCTCGGGCCCGGACTACACGCTCTCCGACTCCGGGGCGGCGATCAGCTCGCCGACTCCGGAGTGCGTCGCGACCGGCAACACGGCAACCTGTCCCTCGGGCGGCATCGTCGGGATAACCGTGAGGGCGGGCGAAGGAGCCGACTCCGTCACCAACGACACGAGCACGCCCTCGACTCTGCTCGGCGGCAACGAGGACGACTCGTTGCAGGGCGGCGCCGGCAACGACGTCCTGCGGGGCAACGAGGGCGTCGACTCGGTCGCCGGCGGCGACGGCGACGACTACATCGACGTGCAGGGGAACAGGGCGGACGTAGTGAGCTGCGGGGCCGGCAACGACACCGTGCTGGCCAACGCCTCCGACGCTGTGGCCCCCGATTGCGAGAACGTCGATCTCGGCGGCGATCCGCCGCCCCCGCCGCCCGGGCCCACATCCGACCCGTCTCCTCCGGCGGCTACCCTTCTCGGCCCCGCCGAGACGCGCGCCTTGGACCCGGGAGCCTGCGCGAGGGCGACGGTGGGAACCTCGGGGAACGACCGCCTGGACGGCACCGCACTCGGCGACAGCCTGTTCGGCATGCAGGGCAACGACGTACTTAGGGGCTTGCAGGGCGATGACTGCGGGTTCGGCGGGGTCGGGTCCGACAGTCTCGCGGGCGGCCGGGACGACGACCGCCTTCTCGGCGATGAGACCCGAAGTGGAGTCGGGGGCAATGATCGGCTCTCCGGCGACGCCGGTCACGACCTGCTGCAGGGCGGGAGGGGGAACGACCGCCTCAGCGGCAACGAGGGGAACGACCGCCTCAGCGGCAACGAGGGGAACGACCGCCTCAGCGGCGGACTGGGCAACGACCGCCTCGGCGGCGGGCGTGGACGCAACCGCCTGTTCGGTGGCTCGGGCAACGACCGGCTGAACGGCCTGAACGGCCGCTTCGACCTGCTCGACTGCGGCCGGGGCCGCGACATGGCCCGGGCCGACCGCGTCGACCGCGTGCGCCGCTGCGAGCGGGTCAAGCGGCGCCGCTAGCGCCTGGCGTCAGGACCGTTCGCCGCCGGCGTCAGCGCCGCACGACACTAAACGCGGCGCGTCCGGCCCGACCCCGGTCGCCGGCCGCGTCGGTGGGCCGCGCCACGAGGCGGTAGCGACCCGCCCGAAGCCTCCGCCCGCGGAGGCGACCGTTGAAGCGGAACCGGTTGGGGCCCGCGCGCCCTCCGTGGCTGAAGCCCCCTCGCACCCGGACCCAGCGGACGCACCGCCGGGCCCGGCGGTTGCGTCGCGTACGCGCGACGCAACGGCCGCCGGCTCGCCGGCCCGGCCGCGCCCGGCGCAGCCGGAAGCGAACCAGGGCATCCTCCGAGAGGGTGTAGCTCACCTGGGCGCCCCGCCGCGCGCCCCCGGCGCCTCGCCGGGTGGCGGCGACAGCCCGCCCGCGGCGGACGGCGCGGAAGCGGCGAGGCCGGACGCGCAGCCGCCGCAGCGCCGGCGCGCTGCGGTCGGCGGCCACAGAGTCCGGCGGAAGCTGGAAGGCCCGTCCGCCGGACCCCGTGCGTCCGGCGTGGGTCCAGTCGGTCCAGCCCATGTTGCGGCCGGGCTTGGTGGGGCTGACTCCCGGGAAGCTGGTGCCGTAGACGAAGTTGGCAAGCCACGGCTGCCAGGAGTCGTCGCCCGTGGTGACCTCGCTCCACCAAAAACGATCGACGCGCGACATTCGGTCCAGCCACTGGTAAGCGCGCAGCACGGCCCGGTTCTCCCATTCGAATACGTCCGGGTAGCCGTTGCGCCGCAGGATCTCGGCGGCCACCACCGACCCCCCCAGACCACCCCATGGGAAGGACGTCTGGCAGGGCGGCCAAGCGAATACACCGCAGCGGGCCAGTTCCTGAGGCTGCGCCCCGTCCATGTCTTGCCCCTGCACAACCGAGCCCGCCGAATTCACCGGCCGCGGCTGGGAAGAATCCGGCATGAAAGTGGCCGAACCCTCATGGAAGCCCGACAGCGGCCAGCTGTGACTCGCGCGATCGCCCATCCAGCCGCGCAACACCTGCGCCGTCCGCGCCAACTCCGCCGCGTCACCAAGATATGCCGACACCGCCGCCCGGGCCGCGCCGGCCATCGTCCCATGGTTGTTCGAACGTTCCTCATGAATCAGGCGGACCGGAGGCTCGCCGTCGTAGGGATTGTCACGTAGACCCCTGATCCATGCCCGAAAGCGATCGTCGAGCTCCCGCTCATAGCTGCGCAGGTCGATTAGATCCGCGGCGATCACGTAGGAAGTCGTATTGCGGGCGATCGGCAGGTGCCGCGAGCCCGCGGTCAGCGGACCGTTCTCGGTGCCGATTGCCGAGCTGATAGCGTCGGCCGCCTTCCGCCGATAGGCCGGATCGCCGGTGCGGAGCGCGACCAGCGCGACTGCCAGCGCCGCCGTGTCGTGCAGCGAGGTCGGGTCGGAGACCTGAGCCTGAGGAAGCGCACTATCCGCCGCGTGCTTGACGTTGTCCCACGCTCGACCCGACATCGGCAACCCCTGGACCTCCTCTCGGGTCAGCCAAACACCAACCGTCTCGGCACTGGCCGACGGGGTCGCCAGCGAGATCGCGACGGCGAACGGCAGCGTAAGAACCAAGACTTGACGACGGAAATGCCGCATACGATGCGCTGATCTTCGAGGGCTCGGGCTGGCGATGAAAGATGGCGGGGGTCTCGCGAGTTCCATTTAACAGCGTGCCTGAGACGGTCGTCGCTCACCGGCGCAACGCGCTGCCCTTCTCGAAGGGACTCATGGCGCAATCGCTGTCGGCGTCCGGCCTGCCGCTCGACCAGGCCTACGCCCTCGCTCGGGTAATCGAGGAGCGGCTCAATGGACGAAGAAGGTCGCCGGTCGACGTTGCGGAGCTGCGTGCGGTGGCGGAGGAGGTACTCGCGGAGCATGTCGGCGAGCGAGCGGTGCAGCGCTTCCACGACTGGGAGCGGCTCGACCGACTCGACCGCCCCCTGATCGTTCTATTGGCCGGAACCGCAGGTGTTGGGAAGTCCACGCTGGCGACCCTGCTCGCCAACCGCATCGGGGTGACGCGCGTGATCCCGACCGACGCGATCCGCGAGGTGCTGCGGAGTTCCTTCTCGCACGCCGTCTTACCTGCCGTGCACTACTCGTCGTTTGAGGCCAGCGCGGCAGTCGCACTAAGTCCGGGCCGCAACGGAGACAATGACCTTGCCGGCTTCGCCCGCCAGGCTGAGGCAGTCGCAGCTGGCGTGGAGGCGATCCTCGAGCGAGCCTTGAGGGAGTCCGTCGGACTCATCGTCGAGGGCGTCCACCTGGTGCCCGGCATGCTCCCCCCCGGGCTGAAGCGCCGGGCCATGCTCGTAGAGGCCCTGATCGTGGTGGAGGGCTGCCAACAGCATCAAGCCCACTTCTCGCAACGTGGCGGCCAGCGACCCGCAGAGCGCTACCTGCGCGCGTTGCCACAGATCCGCAAGCTCCAGGACTTCCTGGTCGAGCGGGCGCGGGTTCACGGCGTCTCCGTTCTCGAGAACGCGAGTCTCGATCGGACGCTCGCAGAGGTCATGGAGCTGGTCCTCGAAACGGTCCGACTGTCCGGCGAATGTGAGGACCGGCGCTCCCGAGTCGTTCTACAGGGAGGAGCTGAGCATTGACTCAGGACACCTCACATCTCGAGACCCTGGAGTCAGAGGGAATCCACGTCATGCGCGAGGTGGCCGCCGAGTTCGAGCGCCCGGCCCTCCTCTTTTCGGGTGGCAAGGATTCGCAAGTGCTGCTCCGGCTGGCCGAGAAGGCCTTCCGGCCGGCCCGCTTCCCCTTCCCGATCCTCCACGTCGATACCGGCCACAACTTCCCGGAGGTGCTCGAGTTTCGCGACCGCCGAGTGGCCGAGCTCGGAGAGCGCTTGATCATCGCCTCGGTCCAGGCGTCCATAGACTCCGGACGCGTCGTCGAGCCACGCGGTCCGCGGGCCTCCCGCAACAGGCTTCAGAGCACGACGCTGCTGGACGCGATCGCGGAGCATGGCTTCGACGCATGCCTTGGTGGGGCCCGCCGCGACGAAGAGCGGGCCCGCGCCAAGGAGCGGTTCTTCTCCTTTCGCGACGACTTCGGCCAGTGGGACCCGAGATGCCAGCGGCCGGAGCTGTGGAACCTCTACAACGGACGGGTTCGAAAAGGGGAGAACGTACGAGTCTTCCCGATCTCCAATTGGACCGAGCTCGACGTCTGGGAGTACATCAGGCGGGAGAGGCTCGAGCTGCCCTCTGTGTACTTCGCCCATGCGCGACGGGTGTTCCGGCGCGACGGGATGTTGTACGCGGTCAGCTCGCACGTCGAGCTGATGGACGGGGAGATGCCCTTCGAGGCGGTCGTACGCTACCGCACCGTCGGGGACATGAGCTGCACAGGCGCTGTCGCGTCGACTGCCGAGACGCTCGAAGAGGTCGTCGCCGAAATCGTCCGGACCCGCATCACGGAGCGGGGAGAGACGCGAGCCGACGACCGCGTCACCGAAGCGGCGATGGAGGACCGGAAGCGGGAGGGCTACTTCTGATGACCGGTGCAGCGACGAACGGCCACCTCAAGAAGGCCCCCGAGGGAACCGTCGAGCTGCTCCGCCTTGCGACAGCTGGGTCGGTGGACGATGGCAAGTCGACGCTGATCGGACGGCTCCTCCTCGACTCGAAGCAGATCTTCCAAGATCAGCTGGAGGCGGTGGAGCGTACCAGCGCCGCGCGGGGCGATGGCTACATGAATCTCGCCCTGCTCACCGACGGCCTCCGTGCCGAACGGGAGCAGGGGATCACGATCGACGTCGCCTACCGTTACTTCGCGACCCCCCGGCGCCGATTTATCGTCGCCGACACGCCGGGGCATATCCACTACACGCGAAACACGGTCACGGGGGCCTCGACTGCCGCCCTTGCGATCGTCTTGATAGATGCCCGCAAGGGAATCACCCAGCAGTCGAAGCGCCACGCCTTCATCTCCTCGCTGCTCGGCATCCCCCATCTGGTGGTATGCGTCAACAAGATGGACCTCGTCGACTACGACCAAGTGGTGTTCGAGCAGATCGCGGACGAGTTCCGCGCGTTCTCGAGCAAGCTCGAAATCCATGACGTGGCCTTTATCCCGATCTCGGCTCTGCACGGGGACAATGTCGTGGAGCGCTCGGACGCGATGGACTGGTACGAGGGGTCTCCCCTTCTCTACCACCTGGAGCACGTGCACATCGCGTCGGACCGCAATCTCATCGACGCTCGCTTCCCGGTCCAGTGGGTGATCCGGCCCAACACCGACGAGCATCACGACTATCGCGGGTACGCGGGACAGGTGGCGAGCGGTAGCTTCCGGCCAGGCGACGACGTGCTGGTGATGCCCGCCGGGCGCACCACCCGCATCGCCAAAATAGACACCTTCGACGGGCCGCTCATGGAGGCGACGCCACCGCGCTCGGTGACCATCCTGCTCGAGGACGACATCGACGTCTCGCGTGGCGACCTCATCTGCCGACCGCACAACCGGCCGGTGGCATCCCAGGACCTAGAGGCCACGGTCTGCTGGATGCACGAGCGGACGCTCCGACCCGGCGCGACCTACGCCATCAAGCACACCACCCGCAGCGCGCGGGCTCGCGTGCAGGCGCTGCGCTACCGGATCGACATCGACACGCTCCACCGCGACAAGACCGCTACGGAGCTCGAGCTCAACGACATCGGCCGGGTGGCCCTGCGCACGAGCGTGCCCTTGGTCGTCGACGAGTATCGCCGGAACCGCGCCACCGGAAGCTTCATCCTGATCGATGAGGGCACTAACGACACCGTTGGCGCCGGCACGATCATCGGGGCTTCGGCGTGACGGTGTCCGAGGCACCCACGAGCGCCAACGTCACCTGGCCGCGGTCGCGTAGCCGCCCCGCTTCCCAAGAGTTCTGTTTTCGTCGGACCCGCGCGCCGCGTTGGCAGGGCTTGCGGTCAGCTGGCGTTGATCGAACATGGGAAGACTTCGAGCCGCGAGGTCCCGACAGGAGCCCGACGCCCGGGACCAGGGACGACACTCGCCGCTGCTCGGTAAACCGCCCGGCCGCAAGCACCCTGCGGCACGCGTGCTTGAGCCGTCGAACCCGATCACCCTCCTCCTGGTCCACCAGCTCATGTTGGCTCACGAGAACGGCTTGGCCCTTAGCCGTGAGCTGTTGATGGCGCAGGGAGTCGCGGACGAGGCGGAGTTGGAGGCCGTCCGGTCGTTCGACCTGGCGGCGGCGCGGCCCTGGGACGAGGAGCTCGCGGACCACGCCGTCGCGGCGGCGGTCGCCTCGGAGCAAGCCAGCGAGCACGAGCTGGAGACCGCCGCTCAGTGGAGCGCTCACTGTGCCCGGATGAGGGCTCAGATCAAGGAACTGCGGAAGCAGCTGCCGATAGTGGGCTCGTAGCCCCCCCAAGTTACGATTCTGTAAAAAAACTAGGGTACCTACCCTAGTGCACTCGGCCGGCCGTCGGCCTAGGGTCGTCCAAGCGGACCAGTCGTCCGTATGGCATCCAGGGAAGCGGAGTGACTATGACCCAACCGGCTCCAGTGGCCGCCGCCTCTTGCACTTCCGGCTTTGCTCAGAAGGGACCCTCCGGCAGCGCGGAGCCTGACTCCCGTGAGCGCGATGGAATGGTCGCGAGCGCCATCGCCCGCGCGCAGCAAGGTGACACCAGCGCGCTCCACATCCTCTACCTCCGTTACGCCGACGACGTGCACAGATTCGTCAACAGCATCGTCCGCGACTACCACGAGGCCGAGGACATCACCCAGAGCCTCTTCGCCAAGCTGATGCAGATCATCGGCAAGTACGAGAAGCGCGACGTGTCCTTCAACGCCTGGATTTTGCGGGTGGCCCGCAACGCTGCCCTCGATCACGTTCGCGCGCGCCGGCAGATCCCCGTCGAGAAAGTCGTCACGAGGGACGAAGGCCATGAGCAGTTGGGCTTCGAGCGTTCCCAGTGCATCCGCATGGCGCTCGAGCGCCTGCCCGCGGACCAGCGCGACGTCCTAATCCTGCGCCACATCGCGGGCCTCACCCCGTCGGAGATCGCCGAGATTCTCGGTAAGACCGAAAGCTCCATCCACGGTTTGCACCACCGCGGCCGCGATGCACTCAAAGTCGCCCTGCGCGACCTCGAAGCCGCGCCGGTGACCGTCGTCGCCTAGCGGCAACGACTAGCGCGCACTCGGATTGCTGGTGCTCCCTTTTGACCGGACTGGGCGGAGCTGGCCGTCGCGACTCATGGCATCCCCGAGCAGGCGGCCCGCCTGGCCGCTGTCGAGGTCGATCAGGTAATAGAGAATGGCGTGCGTGGCGAGCAGGTCGGGCGCCACCTGCTGGCGCCGCGCCTCGAGCCTCAGCTCGGCATGCAGATCCTCGTCGAGCTCGACCTCGAGCGTGTCGGCCAAGGCCGCCGAGCGCGCCAGCCGCGGGACGCGCCAAGCAATCCGGCCGCTGCCGGCGTCGCCGAGGTAGTAGCGCACGGCCGTGTGGAGGACGGCGACCTCCGACCTGCCAGGTCCGTCCAGGTGCTCCCGCAGCGCATCATGCCCCAACCGGTCGAGTCGGAGGCTGACGCTCTTCTTCCTCCCTGATGGCACAAGACTTTGGAAGTCTAGGTACCCGGATCGGGTTGCGAGCGCAGATCGCAGCTCACGCCGCGACCTAACGCCGAGCTTCGCGTAAGCGTGCTTGAGGTGCCACTCGACGGTCTTGATCGTCACGAAGAGCGCCTCGGCAATCTCGCGATTCGACATGTCCTCGGCCGCCAGCCCGGCCACCTGAGTCTCGCGGGCGGTGAGCGCGTCGCGCCCGGTCACAGCGTCGCGCCGCGGCCGAGCGCCGACCGCCGCCAGCTCCTCGCGGGCCCGCAGGGCGAGCGCCCGGGCGCCGCAGCGTAGGGCGAGGTCGAGGCCGAGCCTGAGCGGCTCCCGGGCGTCGCGGCGGCGAGTCGCCCGGCGCAGCGCAGTACCGAGATCGACCAGCGCGCGTGCGCGGTCGAGCGCGGTTTGCCCGGACTCGAGCACGCGCACCGCCTCCTCGCGCGCCTCGATTGCCTCCGAACGCTCGGCTGTCGCGGCAATGGCGCCCAGCGCGCGTCCATGCGCACCCGGAGCGCCAAACGCGGCCGCCATCGCGAGCTCCTCCTCGGCGAGCCGGCGCGCCTCGGCGCGGTCGCCGAGCGCCAGCAACGCTGCAGACGCGAGCGTGCGCCACGGGTAGATGGCGGAGTTGCGACCGCCAAGCTGGTGCAGCAGGCGCCCCGCCTCGAGCAAGTCCTGGAGCGCCGCAGCGGGCGAAAACTCCAGCAGCCGCACGTGCCCACGGACCCCGACGAAGCGATAGGCGTCCGGATCCCGCGGCGGCTCGTTTCGCTGCCTCAGGCCCTGCAGCTCGCGCGCCGCTGCTTGGAGGTCGCCCTCCTCAACGTGGCACTCGGCACGCACGGCCACGGCTGAGGCGAGCGCGAACCGCCATCCGTAGCGCCGGGCTGCGAGCGCGTTGACCGCGTCGGCGGCTGCATCGGCGATGCGCCCGCGCCGCAACACGCCAAGGGAACGGAAGTGGCAGGCCGTGGCGAAGCCCAGCACGGAGCCACGCCGCCTGGCATCGTCGACCGCGGTGGTGGCCGCCAGCTCGGCGGTCTGGAGGTCCTCGGCCACAGCCAGCGCCCATACGGCCAGGTAGAAGGCGACGCCGTCGCTGGTCTCGTCCTCGAGCAGCGCGCCGCCACCCAGCGCGCGCGCCGCCAGCCGGCGGACCTCAGCGGCGGACGTGCCGCTCAAGGCGCGGTCGGCGGCGGCTTGGGCCAACCTCACCCGGCCGGCCGCGGTCCTTTCGAGGGTTTCGTCGTCGAGGGCGACCGGCCGGCCCTGCATCTCATCTCCAGGCGCTAGCCGCGTCGCGGCGGCATAGGCGGCCTCGAGCTGCGCGCGTAACCCTTCGTCGCTGCGGTCGACGTCCTCGAACCCACGCCCGAGCGTCTCCGCCGCGTCCTCCCAACGCGCCTGGCTGATCAGCATCCGGCCCGCGTCGAGCGCCGCCGCGGCACGCCCCGAGGGCTCCCCGATGAGGTCGAGAGCGCCCGTCAGGCGCTCGGTCGCCTCCGGCGCGCCCGCGGCTCCCTCGGCTCGTCCGAGGGCCACCAGGACGTCGGCCCGTCGTTCATGTGATGGCGGCTCCTCGAGCGCGCGGCGCAGCAGGCGCATGGCCGAATCGGGGGCGCCGCCGGCGAGAGCGCGCTCCCCCGCCTGGAGCAGGATCTCGACGGCCCGCGGATCGCCGGCCGGCCGGCCGGCCAACAGGTGGGGCACAACGCGCTCCACCGGGGCTTGCTCCGCCATGAGGATGCCGGCCGCTCGGCGGTGGGCCTCGGCACGCTCGAACTCGGGGCGCTCGGCGTAGATCGCGAGCCGGACCACGGAGTGAACGAACGAGAAGCGCGGCTCGCGGCGCAGCACGCCCGCCCCCATTAGCGAGTCGGCTAGCTCGAGGGTGCGCTCCACGGGGAGTTCGGCCAGCGCTGCGGCGTGCCGCAGCTCGGCACCGTCACCGAGTACCGCGACCGCGCGGGCGAGCGCCGGCGCCCCCTTGCCCAGCCGGCGGAGGCGCACGACCACCACGGCTGAGAGGGACTCCGGAGCAAGCTCGTGCACAACGTACGCGTTGCCGTCCTCGGGTTCCACCTCGCGCATAGCTAGCTCTACACCCAGCTCCCCCAGCAGCAGCGGGTTGCCGCCCGTGGCCTGGTGGCACGCGAGTGCGAAATCCGGCTCGATCTCCGGCAACACCGAGTCGCGCAGGCGCTTTGCGACGGCCTCCACGCTCAGCGACTGCGGCCGCAGCACCCTTGCGGCCCGGTGGGCGCGAAGCTCTTCTAGCAGATGGTCCGGGTCCGGCGGGTGACCCGCGGCGACGGCCAGGACCGCGGCGACCCGCAGCTCCTCGATCCGCTGGGCGAGATAGACCAGAAAGCGCAGCGTCGGTGGATCGCACCAGTGGACGTCGTCGATACACAGCACCAGCGGCCGTTCCTGGGCGAGGTTGGCGGTCAACCAGTAGAGGCCGTGGAGCGCGGCTCCGAGGCCCGCAGGCGGCGGAGCGCCCTCGACCACGATCGGCGTGGCTAGCCCCGCCGAGCCCGAGAGGACGCGCTTCCGCTCTGCGTCGTCGAGGCGGCTTACCACTTTCTCGAACAGCTGCAGCGCCACTCCGAAGGGCAGATCGCGCTCGAGGTCGCGGCCGCTCGCGGCCAGCACGCGCATGTCCTGGGAGCCGGCGATCGTCGCGGCCTCGCCGAGCAGCCGCGATTTGCCGAGTCCGGTCGCCGCTTCCACGAGCACGATGCCGCCCCGCCCTGCTTGGGAGTTCCCGAGCGCGTCTTCGAATGCTCGCAACTCCGCTTCGCGCTCCAGCAACGTGCCCGTCACGGCCGGAGCAGGCGAGCCCCCTGTCGCAGACTTGATCATTTAGGCACCCCTAACCCAACGTCGAGGCGACGTATCTGCCACTAAGAGGACGCGGGGCATGCTTATGCTCTGTCACCGATCTCTCAAGCGTCCTTGACTGGAGGGCCGAGCTGCCCCCTGATCTAGCCTATTCGGGTTCCGGCTGATAGCAAGTCCGGAGACTTAAAAGGTCCCTTAGCTTCGAGGAACCCCCGGTGAGCAGTCTCGCTCGCAGCAAACGGCGGGGGCGATGCGAGCAGTCAAAAGGGGGTCGGAGCCCTCGCCGCAGCCGCCTCGATCGCGGTCGCCACCAAAGAGATCGACGCGCTGGCCCGCCACGACTACCGCGTAGACGTGCTCCGCCAACTGCGCGGCGTGGGCCGCTACACCGCCATGCTGGTGATCGCCGAGGTCGGCGACGTGTCGCGCTTTGCCTCAGCGCGCAAGCTCTGCGCCTGGGCCGGTCTGACGCCCACCGTCCGCTCGTCCGACGGAAAGGCCCGGCTCGGGCACATCACCAAACAGGGCTCGCGGCCGCTGCGCTGGGCGCTGGTCGAAGCCGCACAGCACTCCGCCCGCGGTGGCGGCCCGCTGCGTGAGACCTTCGAACGCATCGCCAAACGCCGCGGACGCAAGATCGCCAAGGTCGCCGTGGCGCGCAAGCTGCTCACCCTCTGCTACTACGGCCTGCGCGACGGAGAGATCCGTTGCCTGGCGCGCCGCTGCCGACCGAGCGCGACAGTATTCATGGCGGCCTCCTCGTGAGTCCCGCCGCCCGCCTGATCGGCGTCGTCGGCGTCGGACGCAGAGGGAATGCTCGGGCGAGCTCGCCCTATGTCATGGCCTCCAACCACGGACGGCCGCCCACTTGATTGAGTCCCCGAGCACCGCAAGGCACTACGGCCCGCCCCGCGTGGCCGGATGGATGACTGAAGCTTCTCCGCTACGCCGCCCGCCCGGACGGCCAGCTACCCGCGGTCCGTGACCGCACCCCTTGACACCGGCCCGCTCCTTCATGGATGGATGAATACTGGTCCACCTGCGCCGGTCGAAATCTGACCCACCCCGTCGGCGCGGGGCCGGAGCGTCCGGTCGGGTCCTGACCCTCGCGTGGTCCTGTTGGGCCGGGCGAGGAGGAGTGAGTGATCGGCGTGGAGCGGTGGGCGGAGATCAGGCGGATGCATCGGGTCGAGCGGCTCTCGATCCGAGCGATTCACCGCCGGACCGGTCTTCACCGCGAGACGATCCGGCGCGCGCTTGGCAGCGACGAGCCGCCGCGTTATGAGCGACCGTCCGGGGCGTCGAAGCTCGATCCGCTGAAGCCGTGGATCGAGGAGCAGCTGCGGGCTGGTCCGCGGATCCCCGCGAAGCGGCTGCGCGAGCTGGCGGGGGAGTTGGGCTATCGGGGCGGCAGGACGATCTTCGACGATTACGTGCGCGAGCTGCGGCCGCGCTTTTTGGTGCGGCGCACCTATCAGCGCACGGTCTATCGCCCGGGGGAGCTGTGCCAGTTCGACCTGTTCGAGCCGCGCGAGCCGATCCCGGTCGGCCACGGCCAGACGCGCCGCGGCTGGGTGGTCACCGCCGAGCTGGGCTGGTCGCGGGCGCTGGCGGGGGCGCTGGTGTTCTCCAAGCAGGCGCCGGAGCTGCTGTTCGGCATGGGCCGCTGCCTCGCCCGCCTGGGCGCCCTGCCCGAGAAGCTCGTCTGGGACCGCGAGGGAGCGATCCACGCCGGCGGCGGGCGCCCGAGCGAGGAGTTCGCCGGCTTCTGCGGCCGGCTCGCGGTGGGCTGGCTGATCCTCGCGGCGGGCGATGCCGAGGCCAAGGGGCTGCTCGAGCGCTCGCACCGCTTTATGCGCACCAACTTCCAGCCCGGG
>Ga0081538_10000742_pt1 | contig 35568 bp, 34 predicted proteins | sample TabmetS5T2R1_FD_71022 | JGI IMG/M metagenome (GOLD analysis project Ga0081538, IMG submission 71022) | Tabebuia heterophylla rhizosphere microbial communities from the University of Puerto Rico - S5T2R1 | ecosystem: Host-associated > Plants > Roots > Rhizosphere ...
TTTGGCGTGATCGACCGCAAGCTCGCGGTATCGGGTCAGCTCATTCGGCTCAGCGGCGCTGATGGTCCGGTCGATGACATCTTCTTGCCGCTCTACGGCGCCCATCAGGCTGCCAATGCTGGTCAGGCACTCGCTGCGGTGGAAGCATTCCTCGGGCTCAAGGCGCTGAATCCCGACGTGATTCGGGAGGGATTCGCTCAAGTGCATTTCCCGGGCAGGTTGGAACTGGTACGCCGCTCGCCGGCCGTGGTACTCGATGCAGCTCATAATCCCCACGGAGCCCGAGCAGCATCCGCCGCGATCACCGAAGCCTTCGCTTTTGCACCGCTGATCGGTGTCATCGCCGTCATGGTGGACAAGGATGCGGGGGGCATTCTCGAAGTCTTCGAAGAGACCATGAATCACGTGGTCATCACCCAGGTGGCCTCGACGTCGCGGGGAATGCCGGCCGAGGTACTTGGCGAGCTCGCTAAAGAAGTCTTCGGCGAGTCACGGGTGAGCGTGGTTCCGCGTTTGGATGATGCGATCGATCGGGCAGTGGCGCTGGCGGAGGCGGACGTCGTTGGTTCGGCAGGAGTCTTGATCACCGGATCGGTCGTTGCCATCGGCGAGGCACGGACGCTGCTGGTTAGGGAGGAGCCAGTATCTGTACCCGCGGCTAGGGGCGACCTTGACGACGCCTGGGCCGCTGACTACTCCGAAGACGGCCACGAGCCTGATCGGGACCGGCAATGATCTTTCTCAGCGCCGGCAACCCCATGCGCGTGGTGCTGATGATTGTGTTGATCTTTGAGATGGTCGTGTTTGGGCTGGCGATTCCGGTCATGATCTTTGTCTCGAACGCATCCGCTGCGGCCGCCGCTGGGTTCGGGAGTGCCGCGGCCGTCCTTGCCCTGGCGGCCGCTGGGCTGCTTCGTTCGCGCATCGGCTACGTGCTCGGCTGGCTTACCCAACTGGCCGGACTTGCATTGGGGCTGCTGACCGCGTCGATGTTCGTTGTTGGCGCGCTGCTTGCCGGGGTCTGGGTGCTGGCGTTCGCCCTAGGCAAGCGCCTGGATTCCCAGATCGAGACGTCGCCTGAGAGCGGTGATATCCCCTAGGGTGCTGGCATGACGTACGCCGCGCCGCCTGTACCTACCCAGCGTTCTTTCGTGTTGATCAAGCCGGATGCCGTGCGCCGAGGTCTTACCGGGGCCATAGTCAGCCGTTTTGAGTCCAAGGGTCTGACAATCGTGGCCATGGAACTGCGGCAGATGACAGGTGAGCTCGCCGATCAGCTTTACGCCGAACATGTCGAGCGGCCGTTCTACCCGCCGCTGCGGCTGTTCATCACCTCCGGCCCTTCGGTGGCGCTGGTCGTCGAAGGTGATGAGGCCATTACTGTCGTGCGGACGCTGAACGGCGCGACGGACGGTCGCAGGGCCCGTGCCGGCACCATCCGTGGTGACTTCGCCTTGTCGAATCGAGAAAACCTCGTCCACGGTTCTGATTCGCCAGAGTCGGCAAAGCGCGAGATGGGTATCTTCTTCCCAGATCTCACCTCGGAGTGAGCAACCAACGCCCGGACTGATCGGCCCGGACTGATCGGCCCAGACCGATCGGCGCCACCGTTAGGCTGGGATGGTCATGACGACGATCACGACTGGCCCTGCCTCGATTTTTCCTGCCCTGGAACCGCTGCTCCCTCGAGTGACCAAGCCCATCCAATACGTGGGCGGCGAGCTGAACAGTGTCATCAAGGAGTGGGAGTCAGTCGAGGTCCGCTGGTGTCTTAGCTATCCGGACGCGTACGAAGTCGGCTTGCCCAATCAGGGCATTGCGATCTTGTACGAGGTCCTCAACGAGCAGGACTGGATTCTTGCCGAGCGCACGTACGCCGTCTGGCCCGACCTGGAAGCACTAATGCGCGAGCATGGCGTGCCGCAGTTCACCTTGGACTCACATCGCCCAGTTGCGGCATTCGATGTCCTGGGGTTGAGCTTTGCCACCGAACTGGGCTACACCAACATGCTTACCGAGCTGGATCTCGCCGGAATCCCGATCTACTCCGGAGATCGCCGCGAGCACGACCCCATTGTCCTGGCTGGTGGGCATGCGGCATTCAATCCCGAACCAATCGCAGACTTTCTCGATGCGGCTGTGCTGGGCGACGGCGAGGAGATCGCACTGACGATCTCTGAGGTGATCAGGGAATGGAAGCTCGAGGGTCGGCCGGGAGGGCGCGACGGGCTACTGCTGCGGCTTGCCGCGGGCGGTGGCGTGTACGTGCCGAAGTTCTACGACGTCGACTACCTGCCTGACGGCCGGATTCACAGAGTTGCTCCGAATCGGGCTGGCGTACCCTTCCGGGTTTCCAAGCACACCCTGATGGACCTCGATAAGTGGCCGTACCCGAAGAATCCGCTGGTGCCGCTCGCCGAGACTGTGCACGAACGCTACGCCGTTGAGATCTTCCGCGGCTGCACCCGCGGCTGCCGATTCTGCCAGGCGGGCATGATCACCAGGCCGGTCCGGGAGCGCAGCATCGAGGTAATCGGCGAGATGGTGCAGCAGGGGATTGAGGCTACCGGGCTGGAGGAGGTTGGCCTGCTGAGCTTGTCGAGTAGTGATCATTCCGAGATTGCGGAGATCACCAGTCAGCTAGCTGATCGTTACGAAGGCTCCAACGTTTCGCTGTCCTTGCCGAGCACCCGCGTGGATGCGTTTAATGTCGATCTTGCCAATGAGCTGTCCCGCAATGGTCGGCGCTCCGGCCTCACCTTCGCTCCGGAAGGTGGCACCGAGCGGATGCGCAAAGTGATCAACAAAATGGTCACCGAAGATGATCTCATCCGAACGGTTGCCACCGCGTACTCGCACGGCTGGCGGCAAGTCAAGCTCTATTTCATGTGCGGGCTGCCGACAGAGACCGACGAGGACGTGCTGGCGATCGCGGACCTAGCCAAACGAGTGATCGCCACCGGTCGGGAAGTCAGCGGACGCCGCGATATCAGGTGCACGGTGAGCATCGGCGGTTTCGTGCCCAAACCGCACACCCCGTTCCAGTGGGCTGCGCAGTGTGATCATGAAACCGTTGATACTCGATTGATCAAGCTGCGGGAGGCGATCCGCAGTGATCGAAAGTACGCCCGTGCCATTGGGTTCCGTTATCACGACGGTAAGCCGAGCATTATCGAGGGATTGCTGAGCCGGGGTGATCGGCGAGTAGCGGCGATCATCGAGGAGGTCTGGCGGGATGGCGGTCGATTCGATGGCTGGAGTGAGCACTTCTGCTACCAACGCTGGGCGTCATGCACCGAGCGGGCTCTCGCCGGAACCGGTGTCGATCTTGACTGGTACACCACGCGAGAACGGGAGTATCCCGAGGTGCTGCCCTGGGATCACCTGGACGCTGGCCTTGATCGGGAGTGGCTGTGGGAGGACTGGCAGGACGCGCTCGACGAGGTGGAGGTACAGGACTGCCGTTGGACGCCATGTTTTGAGTGTGGCGTTTGCCCCGAGCTCGACACCACCATTCAGATTGGCCCGACCGGTCGCAAACTCCTTCCGCTCACACCGGTCGCCGATCTGGCCGTCACCAGTGGCGCCAAGCCGTCTCGTGGCGGGCAATGAGGTGCTACGCCTCCTCCACAAGTCGGCTGTAACTAGGCTCAAGCTCGTGGCGCCGACGTCTCGTACCCAACCCGAGCAGCATGCGCCGCCGGTGCAGTGGCTCCGAGTGAAGTACGCCAAGCGTGGTCGCGCGCGGTTCACTAGTCATCGCGACTTCGGACGTGCCTTCGAGAGGGCTTTGCGCCGAGCAGGAGTGCCAATGGCGTATTCCTCCGGGTTCTCGCCGCACCCTCGAATCTCGTACGCAAATGCGGCTCCAACTGGTGCTGCGAGCGAAGCGGAGTACTTGGAGATTGGCCTGGCTGCCACCTGTGATCCTGGCAAGGTACGAGACGCCCTCGATGCGGCCCTGCCGTCTGGGCTGGATGTCGTAGAGGTCGTCCCTGGGGCGCCCGGAACATTGGTCGATGAGCTCACTGGCTCGCGCTGGCAGGTGGACTTGCCCGATCTGTCGGCAGCTGTTTTGCACATAGCGGCGGAGGGCTTCTTGGCGAAGAACTCAGTGATGGTGCAGCGGATGACAAAGAACGGAATGCGTGAGTTCGACGCCAGGGCGGCGGTGCTCGCACTTGCCGCCGACGATGCTCGGCTGATCATGACGCTGGCTCATCAGACGCCGCTGGTCCGGCCGGATGATGTACTTGCTGGCCTACGAGTGGTAAGCCCGGCGTTTGCGCCTGTCGAACCCCCGATCTTGACTCGACTAGCTCAGGGCAAGCTGGATCCGGACTCAGGAACCATTACCGAGCCTGGCCACTGACGTTCGTCATGGCACGACTCGATGCGCGAGTCTTTTCGCGAGCTGTGTGATACTGGAGACGGCTCCGGCGCCAGGTGTCTGGAGCCTCGATGACATTGCGCGATGTGACAGGTCGCGTCAGCAGGTGGACGCTGATCCTCCACCGCGACGAGCAGGGTTTCGTGAAGACGTTGCTGATGCTTGACCGCGGGAGGGTCGACTCACCACATCGGTTCGCAAGCTTCCGCGGCCCGGCCGTGCGCCGGCGCAGCGAAACGAGAAAGTGCGCAATATGCGCCATTGAGGAGTTTGATGCTCGACCCTGACGAGCCCAGCACGCATACCCAAGAGACGACCCAACCTCCAGCTCAACCTGTACCGCGCCGTCGGCGCGTCGCAAGCCGAGCAGCCGGGCCGCCATCCTCGGCCCCCGATGCACCCAAGATCGAACGCACTGAGGAGTCGTCCGAACCACTGGGCCAAGAAGTCGCCGCGGCCGAGGCAGTACCGTCAGCCGATGTGCTGTCAGCCGATGTGCTGTCAGCCGATGGTGCGATCGAGGATGAGCCTCGGCCAGAGAGCCAGGAGGCGGCGGGCAATGAGGTCAAGTCCGACGAAGCGGTAATCGATCGAGTCGAGCTTGCGCCCCAGGACGAGGCGCCACCGGCACCCGAGGTCGTGACTCCGGCGGACAAGCCCGCAAAGAAGACAACGGCCAAACGTACGGCCAAGAAGGCCGCGAAGGAGACGTCGACGACGGAGGCCGAGGGACCGCGCAGGGCTACGCGCAAGCGGACGGCCAAGAAGCCGGCAGCGATGGCGGCCGAAGCACCACCACCGACCGAGGCTCAGTCAGCCCTCACTGAGCCCGAGGAATCGACGCCGACCCCGGATCTTGTCGCACCTTCCGAACCCGAAGTCGTCCTTGACGTCGTCGCGGAGGTCGAGTCCTATGCGCCGACCGCCCCGACTGCGAGTGTCGAAGAGCCGAACGCAGCAACGGCCCCAACTGAGGAGCTCGGACTCGAGGCAGCCAACGCAGCAACGGCCCCAACTGAGGAGCTCGGACTCGAGGCAGCCGTGGCGCCGCTGCCCGAGGCAGCCCTCGATATGCCGCCCGTGTTGGAGGAGCTGCGTGAGGGGACGGAGGAGGCCTCTGAGGCGACGGATACGGCCGAAGCAGCTGAGCAGACGGCGGAGTCAGTAGAGGAGTTGACAGCTGAGACTGAGACGGGTGAAGGCCGGCGCCGGCGTCGCCGCCGCGGAGGTCGTCGCCGTCGTCGCAGCGGAGGCGAGGAAGCTATTTCCACTGAGGCGGGGTCCGATGATTCTGGCCAGTCCGAGGAGGTGGAACCAGCAGATCTGAGTGGCGCCCCTGAGGGCAACGACGAAGTCTCGCGCCGACGCCGTCGTCGTCGCCGGCGGCGGGGGGAAGAAGCCAGTACAGCTCCCGATGACCCAACCGACACCGTTCTTCGGGTACGTGAGCCTCGTCAGAGCGGCAGCACTGATGTCATCGGAATTGACGGTTCGACCCGTATGGAGGCAAAGCGCCAGCGGCGGCGTGAGGGTCGCGAGGCAGGCCGGCGCCGCACACCTGTCTTAAGCGAGGCAGAGTTTCTTGCCAGGCGGGAATCCGTGGTGCGCAAGATGATCATTAGGCAGCGCGACAACCTGTCACAGATTGCGGTGCTCGAGGACGACATTCTGGTCGAGCACTACGTAGACCGCGAGTCCACAAGTTCCTTGATCGGCAATGTCTACCTAGGTCGGGTCCAGAACGTTCTGCCGTCGATGGAAGCCGCCTTCATCGACATCGGCCGAGGCCGCAATGGAGTGATCTATGCCGGAGAGGTCGACTGGGATTACTTCGGGGCCGAAGGCCAGAATCGCAAAGTTGAAAAGGTGTTGAAGTCCGGCCAAACGATCTTGGTTCAAGTAACCAAAGATCCGGTCGGGGCTAAGGGAGCTCGCCTTACCAATCACGTCTCAATCCCAGGCCGATACATCGTCTATGCCCCGGGCGGACACCTTTCCGGCATCTCTCGCAAGCTGCCAGAGAGCGAACGCCGGCGGCTCAAGGACATCCTCGCTGGGCTGGTTGGCGAATCGGCCAGTGTCATCGTCCGCACTGCTGCCGAAGGGGCAACCGAGGACGAGCTGGTACGTGATGTGAACCGGCTGAAGGCGCAATGGGACGACATCGAGCGGAAGGTCGCAACCGGCAACGCGCCGCAACTGCTCTACTCCGAACCCGATCTCACGGTACGAATCGTGCGCGATCTGTTCACCGAGGATTTTTCGGAGTTGATCATCTCTGGCAATGGTGGGATCACGGACGCGTACGACTCGATCGAGGCATACGTATCGCACGTCGCGCCGCATCTAAAGGATCGGCTGCGTCGCTGGGAGAGTGGTCGTGATCTGTTTGCTGAGTACCGGCTCGATGAGCAGATCGCCAAGGCCTTGGAGCGCAAGGTATTCCTGCCCTCAGGCGGCTCGTTGATCATCGATCGGACCGAGGCGATGACGGTGATCGACGTGAACACCGGCAAGTTCACCGGCACCGGCGGCAACCTGGAGTCGACGGTCACCAGCAACAACCTAGAGGCTGCCGAGGAAATCGTCCGGCAACTGCGCCTCCGCGACATCGGCGGCATTATTGTGATCGACTTCATCGACATGGTGTTGGCTAGCAATCGAGAACTGCTGCTCCGGCGCCTCGTGGAATGCCTGGGGCGGGACCGGACGCGACACCAGGTCGCCGAGATCACCAGCCTCGGACTGGTGCAGATGACCCGCAAGCGGATCGGCACCGGATTGCTGGAAGCATTCGCTACCGAGTGTCCCCAGTGCCATGGGCGTGGCTACGAGCTGCACGATGTACCCGTCGAGTCGCACAGACATGCCGATGGGGGAGCGCGCGAATCCCGTCCCCGACAGCGTCGGGTCAGCGCACCAGCTGCCGCCGAAGAATCGACTGCGAACGTGATCTCGGCAGAACCGACCGATGACGATCTTGAGATAGCAGTGGAGGAGCGTCCGGCATCCCGCAGTCGGCGGAGCGGGCGCCGTCGTACTGCCACAAGCAAGGAACAGGACGCTGCGGGCGAGCCGCAGGATGAGCCGGTGGTGGTCAGCTGATCAACAACTCCAGGTCTGCGAGCCCGACGCCGAACATCAGCGCTGAGCCTGTCGACAAGCTCAGTACGGCGCCTGTCGAAGCGCGCCCTTCGACAAGCTCAGGGCACAATGAAACGAGCTCAGGGCACAAAGAAACGAGCTCAGGGCGGATAGAAACAGGCTCAGGGCGCTTGGAAACAAGCTCAGAGCGCATGGAAACAAGCTCAGAACGCATGTCGGCTCCCCTGGTCGTCGCCATCATCGGGGCTGGTCCTTCAGGGATTTACGCCGCCGAGGCCCTCAGCCAACAGACCGACATCGACGTCGAGATTGCGGTCATCGATCGACTCCCGGTGCCGTTCGGTCTGGTGCGCTACGGAGTGGCACCGGACCATCACTCGATCCGTTCCATCCGCAACACTCTCGAACGCACACTGGAAAAGTCATCCGTCCGGTTCTATGGCGATGTGACCATCGGTGCCGATCTCACCATCGCCGAACTGCGCGAGTCGGTGGATGCCGTGATCTACGCATATGGAGCAGGTACGGACCGGCGGCTGGAGATTCCCGGTGAGCACCTGCAGGGTAGCTTCGCGGCGGCCGAACTGGTCGCCTGGTACTGCGGTAATCCTGATGTCCATCCTGATACCGAGCAGCCTCCCTCCAGCGACCATCTGATGGCGGCCGAGGTGGACGAATTGATCACCAGAGCCCGCCGGGCTGTGGTCGTCGGCGTAGGCAATGTGGCTCTCGATATCGCTCGCATCTTGATCAAATCGATTGATCAGCTGACCGACACGGATATGGCCGAGGAGGTCCTGGAATCCCTTTCTCGTAAAAACGTCACCGATGTCCATGTGCTCGGCCGACGCGGACCGGCATACACCTCGTTCACCACCAAGGAGCTTCGTGAGCTAGGGGAGATCGACGACGTGGACGTGATAGTTGACCCTGCAGATCTGCAGCTCGATCCCTCGAGCGAGGCGGTCGTGCAACAGAACAAGATAGCGGCCCGCAACATGGTCGTATTTCAGGACTGGGCAGCGCGCCCGCTGAGCGGCGCTTCCAAGCGCATCAGATTCCACTTTTGGACCCGGCCCACAATGATCATCGGCGATGATCGAGTAGCCGCGGTGGAGATCGAGCGAACCATGATCGATTCCGCAGGCTATGTGGTCGGGGCGGGCGGTCGCAACACTCTTGCCGCCGATCTTGTGGTGCGCTCCGTCGGCTACCGCGGGCTGCCACTGATCGGTGTTCCCTTCGACGAGAAGACCGGTCGGGTTCCCCATGCTGAAGGTCGAGTAATCCGCGATGGCGGATTCTCGCCAGACGAGTTCGTCACAGGCTGGATCAAGCGCGGACCGACCGGAGTCATCGGTACCAACAAGTCCGACGCGGTCGAGACAGTGACGTCGCTTATTGCAGATGTGCACAATGGTGCGATCCAGGCCCATGGACGCTCAGGGAAACTTGATCGGCTTCTGGCCGAACGGGGAGTCCACCCGCTCGGCATGCCGGCCTGGCATCGAATCGACGCAGCGGAGATAGAGCTCGGCGCAAGACACGGGCGGCTGCGCACCACACTGGCGCATCGCAAGGAGCTGTTGGCTGCGGCTGAACCTGATGGGGACAACCTCGAGTAAGGGCAACCCGCCAGAATGGGCCGAGTGACAGCAGATCAGAGCGGTTCTCGCGGATTCGGCAGTTCTAGCAGCGGCGTGTGGTGTGACGACGCCAGTGCGGGCATGGCTGCGCGCCTGGCCCAGCTGGGATTCGACTGGATATGCCTCGATATGCAACATGGCAGGTATTCCCGCCACGAGATCATCGACGTAGCGCGCGGCTTGCCAGCAGGGTTTGCCGAGCTGGTCTTGCGGGTTCCGTCTTGCGAGTTCACCGTCATTGGTGCCGCACTGGATGCAGGAGCCCGTGCGGTGATCGTTCCTCAGGTGGAGTCAGCAAGGCAGGCCCAGGAGGCGGTAGCGGCAACCTTCTATCCACCTGTAGGTGATCGGAGTTGGGGTCAGTTCGGCCGCCTCTGGGGCGGTGCCACGCTGACCGTCGAGGAAGCTAATAGCAGCACCACCTGCGCGGTGATGATCGAGTCGGCCGCTGCGCTCTTGGCCGTCGAGGAGATCGCAGCAGTCGAGGGAATCGGTCAGCTTTTCGTAGGGCCGTATGACCTCTCCCTCTCATTAGGCACCACGATTCCGGCGTTGCTGGATGACGAATCCGAAGGCAACCCGCTGGCACGGATCGTGCAGGCTGCAGCCACGTACGGCCGCACCATGGGAGGCTTCGCCGGCACACCAGAGCTCGCCGAGCGTTTCCGGGAGCGCGGTATCAGCTGCGTCGCCGTGGCGACCGATCTCTGGATCACCGCTGAGGGTGCCCGCGCAGCCCTTGGCAGTCGCTCCAGCGTCGGCTGACGAAACCGACGTGAACGTCAGCAAGCTACGCGCATGTAGGTTCTGACACAGGTTTGACCCTATGAGGAGCGGCCGCGTACCCTTGACCCTCGGTGCGCACGCTTCGGCGCGCGCTTGTGTGTGCCCTCGAACACCTTGTGTCGCACACCAACCAATCAGACATCGAGAGAAAGAGCAGGTTAGGCGTGTACGCGATCGTGCGGAGTGGCGGCCGCCAGCACAAGGTCGCCGTCGGCGATGTCCTTGAGGTTGATCGCCTTGAGGATGCGGCCGGTTCCAGCGTCAGCCTGACACCGCTGCTCCTGGTCAATGGCGAGGCTGTTACCTCAGATGCGACGGCCCTCGGCTCGGCATCGGTGACCGCCGAGGTGCTCGGCGAGAGCAAGGGTCCCAAGATCCGCATCCTGAAGTTCAAGAACAAGACCCGCTACCGCAAGCGTCAGGGGCATCGCCAGCGGTACACCAAGATCAAGATCACCGACATCAAGAGCTGAGGCGACGATATGGCACACAAGAAGGGCGCGTCCTCGACGCGTAACGGCCGTGACTCCAATGCCCAGCGGCTCGGGGTCAAGCGGTTCGGCGGCCAGCTGGTCAATGCCGGCGAGATCATCGTCAGGCAGCGCGGCACCCACTTCCATCCAGGCGACGGTGTGGGCCGAGGGGGCGACGACACCTTGTTCGCCCTGGTCAGCGGCCATGTTGAATTCGGAACCCGACGTGGCCGTCGGGTTGTCAATGTGACCCCTAGCGCGTCCAATTCCGCGTCCGATTTTTCCGAGCCGGCCGAGGCCACCTCGGCGCCGTAGAACAAGCATCACAAACGCCGGAAGGGTGGCCCACTCGTCTGGGCCGCCCTTCGCGCGTTTCTGACCGCCTGAAAATTGAACACTGAGAGGAGGCTTCGATATGGCGATCCCCAGCTTCGTGGATCAGGTCACGCTGCACGTGTTCGGCGGCCACGGCGGCAACGGCTGTGCCTCCATTCATCGCGAGAAGTTCAAACCCCTCGGTGGTCCGGACGGCGGCAACGGTGGCGACGGTGGTTCGGTGATCCTTCGTGTTGATCATGGTCTGACTACGTTGGTTGGCTTCCATCGGCAGACTCATTGGCGAGCGACCAGCGGCCAGCCAGGGCGAGGTAATCATCAAAACGGGGCGCGCGGTGACGATGTCATCCTCCCCGTGCCTAACGGCACAGTGGTAATCGATGCTGAGACCGGTGAGCAAATCGCTGACCTGACTGGCGACGGGGCTGAGATCGTGATTGCGCAGGGCGGCCGCGGAGGCCTCGGAAACGCCGCGCTAGCCTCACCGGCCCGCAAGGCACCCGGATTCGCCTTGCTAGGTGAGGAAGGCGAAAGCCGGATCATCCGGTTAGAGCTGAAGGTTGTCGCCGATATCGGGCTCGTGGGTTTTCCGAGCGCCGGCAAGTCATCGCTGGTTGCGGCTATATCTCGTGCTCGGCCCAAGGTCGCCGACTATCCCTTTACGACGTTGGTGCCGAATCTAGGAGTCGTGGTGGCTGGTGATGTTAGCTTCACCGTCGCCGATGTGCCTGGGTTGATCGCTGGTGCCAGTGAAGGACGCGGGCTCGGTTTCGACTTCCTACGCCATATCGAACGCTGTACCGCGATCGTCCATGTGATCGACTGCGCTACCTATGAGCCGGGCCGCGACCCGATCACTGATCTTGATGTCATCGAGGCCGAACTCAAGGCACACGGAGGGCTAGAAGATCGAGCACGGTTAGTTGCCCTCAACAAGATCGACATTCCGGACGCCCAGCAGGTTGCCGAGCTTGCGATAGGTGAGCTGCGGGACCGCGGGCTTCAGGTATTTCCTATTTCAACCAGAAGCGGTCAGGGCCTGCACGAGTTGATCTACGCCATGGCACGTCTGATCACAGCGCGCCGTGCTGCGGAACCACCGCTGCCGCCAGCACGCATCATCATCCGGCCGAAGCTGGTCGATGATCAGGCGGAGTTCACTGTGCAACGAGAGGGTGAACTCTGGCGGGTACGCGGTAACAAGCCGGAACGCTGGGTACGGCAGACCGACTTCTCCAACGCAGAGGCGGTTGGTTACCTGGCCGACCGGCTGCATCGGATCGGCATCGAAGATCGGCTGCTTGAGCTTGGGGCACAACCTGGGGACGGCGTTGCTATCGGAGGTGAGAACGCGGTGATCTTCGACTTCGCGCCGCAGATCGACATTGGAGCGGAGATCCTCAGTCCACGTGGTAACGATCAGCGGCTAAGCGAAGACCGTCCAGCGTCCCAGCGCCGCCGCGAGAAAGATCGGGCGTATCACGCGTCCGAGGAGCACGAAGCATTGAGTGATGGGTCTGGGACAGGCTCAGGTCACAGTGAGCCCGATTCAGGTCCCGGCGATGCGTGAGGAACTCGCAGCTGCCCGTCGGGTGGTAGTCAAGGTCGGATCATCATCGCTGACAACCACAGATGGTGGCATTGATCCGCAACGGATCGAGCAGCTGGTCGGCGTACTGGCTGGCGCCAGACTTGCTGGGCGGGAGATCGTCTTTGTCTCATCTGGGGCCATCGCTTCTGGGCTCGCCCCGCTTGGACTCAAGGCTCGGCCGCGTGACCTCGCCACGCAACAGGCTGCTGCCTCGGTCGGGCAGGGCCTGCTGATGGGGCACTACACCAAGCTGTTTGCCTCGTATGGCCTTGGTGTTGGTCAAGTGCTGCTTACCGCCGATGACGTTACGCGGCACTCGCACTATCGCAACGCATACCGGACCTTTGGCAGACTGCTGGAGCTCGGTGTAGTGCCGATCGTTAATGAGAACGACACTGTTGCCACTCAGGAGATCAGGTTCGGCGACAACGATCGGCTAGCCGCTCTGGTGGCCCACCTGGTGCACGCTAATGCGCTCGTCCTGCTGAGCGATGTTGAGGCCCTCTACACCACGAAACCCAGCAAGCCGGAGGCCCGCAAGATCAGCGACGTCTGGACCGAGGCGGATCTGAACGGGATTGACATCGAGTCGCGCGGCGCGGCAATCGGCACGGGAGGAATGGTCACCAAGATCGATGCAGCTCGGATCGCGACGTCGGCTGGCATTCCGGTGCTATTGACGACCGCAGAGCAGGCGTATGCAGCACTGGTAGGTGAGGAAGTCGGTACGCTCTTTCATCCGACTGGCCGTCGCCGTCCGACGCGGTTGCTGTGGCTGCGCCATGCCAGCGATGCTCGCGGCACTCTTGTGCTGGATGCTGGCGCCGTCCGAGCGCTAACTCAACGAAACGCGTCGTTGCTCCCGGCCGGCATTACGGCCGTGCGCGGCCAGTTCTCTTCCGGCGAGCCAGTGGAGCTGGTTGGCCCGGACGGCTCTGTTGTCGCCCGCGGGCTGGTGAACTACGACTCCGATGAATTGCCTGCTCTGCTCGGCCGCAGCACTCGCGAACTCGCCGCCGAGCTGGGCGCCGGCTATGACCGGACGGTAGTGCACCGCGACGCCCTCGTCGTCATCGAGAACGTCGTCATCGAGAACGTCGAGACCGGAGCCTGATCGAGCCCAGCCTCATTACGCAGCGCGGGATACCGCAGCCGAATGAAGGCAGTCTTGTCAGTGCCATGGGGCACGATGGGTGACATCATGACCACGCTTTTCTTTGACCAGTTCGACAGCCAGGTTGGCGTGATTGGCATTCTCGCGGGGCCAAATGGCGTACGAGAGGTGGGTTGGCGGCTCCGACCGCAAGGTGCATCAACCGAACCGGACGAAACGGTACAGATCGCGCTTGGACAGCTGCGAGAGTACTTCGCTGGTCAGCGGCAAGAGTTCACGTTGCCCCTGGATTTGCCGCCGATGTCACCAGTCAGCGAGGCTGTACTTCGAGCGCTCAGGACTGTCGGCTATGGGAAGACGATCACTTACGGCGAGCTCGCTGAGCTGAGCGGCACCGGCGTGCCGGCGCGGGCAATCGGGGAGATCATGGCGGCTAATCCAGTGCCGATCATCATTCCTTGTCATCGCGTGGTCGCCAGCGATGGACTCGGGGGTTACTCCGGCGGCGAGCCAGGTCGCCAGCTGGAGACCAAGCGCTGGCTCCTGGAGAATGAAGGTGCCCTGCCACCTGCCCTGGTCTAGAGAGAGAGCGCCCTGAACCGGTCAATATGTGCCCTGAGTGTCAATATGCGCCCTGAGCCTGTCGAGGGCCCTGAGCTCAGGGCGCGTCCGGCTCAAAATGCGCCCTGAGCTTGTCACCGATGCGCCTGAGCGGTCAGCATGCGCCCCGAGCTTGTTGCCGATGCGCCCTCGACCGGCTGCGCGCGGAGCGACCAATATGCGCCCTGAGCTTGTCGAAGGGTGCAATCTAGAGCGCAGCGCCCAATATGCGCCCTGAGCTTGTCGAAGGGTGCAATCAAGGGCGCAGCGCGCATTGACGGATAATTCATCACATGACGACTTCCGCAACGAAGGCAGCATGCTGTGTCGTCGGTGGCGGCCCGGCAGGTTTGGTTCTTGGTCTCATCTTGGCCCGCGCGGGAGTCCGCACAACCGTGCTGGAGAAGCATGCCGACTTCCTTCGCGACTTTCGCGGCGACACCGTACATGCCTCAACGCTGACCTTGCTGGACGAACTTGGGCTGGGGGAGCAGTTTGCCGCTCTTCCGCCCCGGTGGATCGACAAACTCAGTGTGCAACTCGATTCCGGCACGTACGGCGTCGCCGACCTGACCAGACTTCCGGGCCGCCATCAACACATTGCGCTGGTGCCGCAATGGGACTTTCTCAACGTCATCGCCGACGCCAGTCGCGAGGAGGCTGCATACGAGCTGATCATGACGGCCGAGGTTACCGATCTGCTTTGGGACGGTCGCCGGGTCACTGGTGTGAAGTACCGCCATGATGGTCAAGATCAGCAGTTGGAAGCTGATCTTGTGGTGGGGTGCGACGGTCGGTCCTCGGTCGTGGCCGAGCGAGCCAGACTGCGATCGCGGACGTTTGGTGTCCCGATGGATGTGTTGTGGTTCCGGTTGCCGCGGCTAGCGACCGATCCGGAAGGTATTAGAGGCCGGATTTCCCGATCGAATTTGTTGATCATGATCGATCGCGGTGACTATTACCAGATTGGCCTAGTGATCAGAAAAGGCTCGATCGCGACACTTCGTGATCATGGCATTGTGGCTTTTCGGCAGCGGCTGCGTGATGTCATTCCCTGGCTCGGAGACCGGGTTGAGCTCCTCCAATCCCTCGACGACATCAGGTTGCTCAACGTCCAGCTCAGCCGGCTGCCGCGCTGGTATCGGGACGGAGTGCTGTGCATCGGCGACGCCGCTCATGCGATGTCGCCCGTGGGTGGAGTGGGCATCAATTTAGCGGTGCAGGATGCCGTTGCAGCGGGCCGGATTCTTGCACGGTCGCTGCGCATCGGCCGGGTAGCGACGGCCAGCCTTCGCGCGGTGCAGCGTCGGCGCTGGGTGCCGACTGTTCTTACCCAGACGTTTCAGCGCATCGCGCACCGAGTGGTCATCGTGACCAGCATTGCTGAGGATGAAGCAGGGCCTCGTACGATTACGGCTCCCGCTCCGCTCAGGCTGATGCAACGTTTTCCTTTCCTGCAAGCGATTCCTGGTTACTTTGTGAGCATCGGCCTGTTACCCGAACACGCGCCCGACTTTGCCCGTCGGCAAGCGTCGCTCGGCTCCGCTGCTCGTCTTTCCGCACAAGGCCACAAGTGAGGCTCTCCACTGCCGATTGCCGTAGGATTCGTGGCTTTGTGCGGAGAAACGCAAGGATCGCGGCAGGCAGTTCACGGCAAAGAACCGCCGGCGCCGGCGGGTTAGATTGGTCCGGTGACCGTTCAAGAACAGGCTGAGAGGGCGCGAATCGCCGCTCTTACGCTCAGCAGCGCTACGCGGGCTACCAAGGATGCCGCTTTGCTTGCCATGGCCGACGCGCTGGCCAAATCCGAGACCGCGATCTTGGAGGCTAACCAGCGTGATGTCTCTCAAGCCGAGGCAAATGGCACAAGTGCTGCGCTCATCGACCGACTCCGGCTTAGCCCTGATCGCATCGCCGGCATGGTCGATGGTTTGCGTGAGCTGGCTGCGCTGCCGGATCCCGTGGGCGATGTGGTACGTGGCTGGACCAATGCGAACGGCGTCCGGGTCCGCCAGGTTCGAGTGCCGTTCGGTGTGGTCGGCATCATCTATGAAGCCCGCCCCAATGTGACCGCCGATGCCGCCGGTATCTGCCTGAAATCTGGCAATGCCGCCCTGCTGCGAGGCTCATCCTCAGCTGCTGAGTCGAATGCCGCAATCGTCGAGGCGCTGCAAGCCGGACTTGTTGATGTTGGCTTGCCGGCCGATGCCATCCAGCTCGTGCCTGGTCCGCGCGAGGTCACCAATGAGCTGATGGCGGCACGTGGGCTGGTTGACGTATTGATTCCGCGCGGTGGTGCCGGCTTGATCGACAATGTGGTTCGCAATAGCCAGGTCCCGGTCATTGAAACCGGAGTAGGCAACTGTCATCTCTTCGTGGACGCGGCGGCCGACGAGCAGATGGCACTCAACATCATGATCAACGCCAAGACGCAGCGGCCTTCGGTATGCAATGCGGCAGAGACACTCCTAGTGCACGCCGACATCGCCGAGTCTTTCGTACCAAAAGCTCTTGAAGCGCTCGCTGCACGTGGGGTCACCGTGCACGGCGATTCGCGCGTAGCTGCCTTCGGTGACGTAGTACCGGCCGATGAGCATGACTTTGCCGAGGAATACCTATCGCTGGACATTGCGATGGCGATCGTCGATTCCCTCGACGAGGCACTGCAGCACATTCGCCGTTACAGCACGGGCCATTCCGAGACGATCATCACTGATTCACAGACCTCCGCATCTCGATTCGCAACCGAAGTCGACGCAGCCGCAGTTCTCGTCAATGCTTCGAGTCGGTTCGTCGATGGAGGCGAGTTCGGGTTTGGTGCCGAGATCGGAATCTCTACCCAGAAGCTGCACGCGCGCGGCCCGATGGGCCTGCATGAGATGACCTCGACAAAGTACGTGGTAACCGGTTCGGGTCAGATCCGTGGATAGTGACTGGCGAGAGAGCGCGCCGTCAGCAGGATTGATCACCCACCGGATGTCTTGAGCCGCTACGCTGCCGATATGACTCTGGCACTGACCCTTCTTGAGACAGAGGTGCACCGCGAACTGCCGATTCCTGCCTGGGCGTTCGGAGTCCTTGGGTTCGGCTTGCTCGTCATCCTGCTGCTGATCACCTGGTCCATCGGCAAGGGCCGCCCGCACAGCTAGAGGCACCGGCGGGAGCGTCGGAGAACTCGTGACCCTGCCACCGCGATTTACAGGCCTGGCCCGGCAGCGCGGCTCGGATCCGCAGCAGCGGTACCGGCTAGGCGTCATGGGTGGCACATTTGACCCAATCCACCATGGTCACCTGGTTGCCGCGAGCGAAGTGGCCGGTCGCTTTGAGCTTGACGAGGTTGTCTTCGTTCCCACTGGTCAACCGTGGCAGAAGACTCATCGCCAAGTGTCATCGCCGGAAGACCGTTATTTGATGACGGTGATCGCCACCGCTTCCAATCCGAGGTTTACGGTGAGCCGGGTTGATATTGACCGGCCGGGGCTGACATATACCGCCGACACGCTCCGCGATCTGCGGGCCGAACGCGGTGACGACGTCGATTTGTACTTCATCACCGGGGCGGATGCGCTGGCCCAAATTCTTACCTGGCGCGAGGTCGATTCGATTTTTGATCTTGCCCACTTCGTGGGCTGCACGCGTCCCGGAATTGATCTTGATTCGCTAGTGATCGCTGAACTCCCGCACGACAAAGTCACGTTGCTCGAAGTGCCGGCGCTCACGATCTCGTCGTCGGCTTGTCGGTTGCGGGTGCGAGAACGTCAGCCGATCTGGTACCTCGTGCCCGACGGCATCGTGCAATACATCGCCAAACGCGGTCTCTATCAAAGCTGACCATGGCTCCTCGGCGTTGTCTGTGGGTCTGATTACGGTTTTGTGCCATGAGCGAACTCTCATCGGAAACCAATGGAGCAGGAACCCATGACGCGGGCACCATCGGGGCCCCGGCCGGAGGTGGCCAAGACCCGGTGCTGGAGAAGGACCCGAGTGATTGGGTCAGCGGCGACGACCCAATGACCACGGCACAGCGCAGCTATCTGGACACCCTTTCCCGGCAAGCTGGTGAGGAACTGCCCGCTGATCTCAGCAAGGCGGAGGCCTCGCAGCACATCGATCGGTTGAAGTCGCAACTGGGTATTGGCAATTGAACCCGCGGAGCCGCGAGCGTCGGCATGCGCGAGCAGCTCCAATACAACCCCGGAGCTGCGAGCGTCGGCATGCGCGAGCAGCTCCAATACAACCCCGGAGCTGCGAGCGTCGGCATTGCGCGAGCAGCTCTAATACAACCGAAAGGGAGCCGGGATGACGCAGTTCGGCTACACGCTGATGAGCGAGCAGAGCAATCCGCGGGACCTTGTCAGTTACGCCGTCGCCGCGGAGCGGGTCGGCTTTGACTTCGAGGTGTGCAGTGATCATTACTCGCCATGGCTTGTGTCGCAGGGGCATTCACCGTACGCCTGGAGCGTGTTGGGTGCAGTAGCACAAGCGACCACGCGCGTTGAGCTGGCCACCTACGTCACCTGCCCCATCATCCGATACCACCCGGCAGTCGTAGCGCAGAAGGCCGCCACACTTCAGCTGCTCAGTGAGGGCAGGTTCATCCTCGGTCTGGGGTCGGGCGAGAACCTCAACGAGCACATCACGGGTGAGGGTTGGCCGCCGGTTGCGCAGCGGCAGGACATGCTCGTCGAGGCGGCCACGATGATCCGTGAGTTGCAGTCGGGAGAACTGGTGACCTGGGAGGGTGACTACTTCCGGATCGACTCGGCCCGATTGTGGGATGCACCGGAGGGTGGCGTACCGATCGCGATTGCAATGTCCGGTGAGAAATCAATTGCGCAGTTTGCGCCGCTAGCCGATCACTTAGTGGCTGTAGAGCCGGAATCAGAGTTGATCAAGGCCTGGGACCGCGAGAAGGGCTCGAATACCCGCAAGATTGGCCAAGTGCCGATCTGCTGGGATCCCGACGAGCAGCGGGCCATTGAGCGAGCTCATGATCAATTCCGCTGGTTCGGCGGGGGCTGGGCGGTGAACGCGGATTTGCCTACGCCGGCCGGATTCGAAGGCGCTAGCAAGTATGTCCGGCCTGAGGATGTGGCTGAGCAGATCCCGTGTGGTCCGGATCTTGATGGAGTCGTGGAAGCGGTGAGGCCATACCTGGAGGCGGGTTTCACAGACATCGCGATTGTTCAGGTCGGCGATGAGGGACAGTCCGCGTTCCTTGAGCAGGCCGCCCAACCGCTGTTGGAAAAGCTGCGAGCGGCAGAGTGACCCCGCAGGAGCATGGCATGAGTCGTGAACCCATTCCGCCATGAGATCGTCCTCACGCATGTGAGGGCTTCCACCGCTCATGCGGGGCGGTGGAAGCTCGTCGCAGACCGACCGCGCACCTAAGCCGGTGTTGTGACGAGTGCCGAAAGATCTTTAAGCGCGCGTTGCTAGTACTTGCTGCGTAAGGTCGACTTATCGTGTAGAGGCTTACGCCGAATCGCACCTCGGGGGTTATCAGTGATGATTCGAATCATCCTTCGTCTGCTTGCGGTCACATTCCTCGGTGTAGCGTTCAGCGCTCCGTTGGCCACCACGGCCCTGGCGCGACCGTTCCCAGACCAGCTAGATCTTCCCAACGGTTTCCAGCCGGAGGGCATCACCATTGGCCGGCATGCGACCGCCTACCTGGGCTCTCTCGCCGATGGCGACATCATTGCGGTGAGCCTGCGTACCGGCGAGCAAAGGTTGATCAGTGAGGGCCTGGGCTCTCCCTCGGTCGGCCTCAAGATCGACAACCATGGTCGGCTATTCGTGGCGGGCGGGCCAACCGGCACCGGCCGGGTGATTGATGTCGAGACCGGGGACATCATCCGGAGCTACCAGTTCACCACCGGTGCCACCTTTGTCAATGACGTTGTGCTGACTCGCGACTATGCCTGGTTTACCGACTCACAGCAGCCGCAGCTCTACGGCGTGCCGCTTGGTCGAGGCGGGAGACCAGCTCAACCCGGCAAAGTGGTCACTTTGCCTTTAACGGGCGAGTGGGAGCAGGTGCCCGGCTTCAACGCGAACGGCATTGCACAGACTCCGAACCGTAAGGCCCTGCTCGTTGTGAATTCGACCACTGGCAAGCTGTACCGGGTCGATCCGGAGACCGGAGCGGCAACACAAGTCGATTTGGGCGGCATGTTGCTCACCAATGGAGACGGCTTGTTGGTCCGGGGAAGGACTCTTTACGTGGTCCAAAACCAGCTCAACCAGGTCGCGGTGATCAAGTTGAACGCGGCCGGCACCAGAGGTCAGTTGGTTGACACACTGACAAGCAAAAACTTTGATGTGCCGACCACAGTCGCAGCTTTCGGGAACAGCCTCTATCTGCCCAACGCTCGATTCTCGACGCCTCCGACACCAGACACCGAGTACTGGATTACACGAATCGATCGCCGCTGAACGTCACCTAAGCGCATCGCCCTGCCGCGTCAGACCAATTGGCTTGGACTTGGGGTTGTTGCTGCGGCGTCGCCAGTGATGCAGCATCGTGGATGACCAAGCGATGCAGCTGCTAGCTGGCAATGATCAAGGAGGCTAGGCGTGGCGGAAACCAAGGTGGGCGGCTTTACGGCGAAGGCGACGAAATTCTTCGCAGGCCTTGAGCGCGATAACTCGAAGGACTACTGGACGGCGAACAAGGCAGTCTTCGAGAGCGAGGTTAAGGAACCAATGGCTGCGCTAGTGGACTCGCTGCCAGAGCGGTTCCAACCGTTCAAGATCTTCCGAATGAACCGCGATATTCGATTCTCGCCAGACAAGTCGCCGTACAAGACTCAGCATGGGGCCGCACATGAAACGGATGGCACCGTCTACTACCTGCATCTGGACGCGCAAGGTTTGCTAGCGGCCTGCGGCGCCTACATGATGGCGCCCGATCAGCTGGAGCGGTATCGGGAAGCAGTCGCGGCCGATGCTACGGGAAGTGCGCTGCAGGACATTCTGCGCGATTTGACGGAGAGCGGCTACGAGGTCGGACACGGGATGACCGAGCCACTCAAGACGGCTCCTCGCGGGTATCCGAAAGATCATCCGCGGGTTGATCTTTTGCGCCAGAAAGCGGTGAGTGCGCATCGTCGGCAGCCGGGACCTCGGTTGCGGGACGGTGCTGCCGTTCGGCAGTTCGTCGTCGATACCTTCGATGCCTGTGAGCCATTGAATGACTGGATCATGTCCAATATCGGTTCCGCTCAGGCAAGTTCACGCCATTGACTGAGTTGGGCGCGCAGCGTTAAGAAATGATCTTGAGCCATGCCCGGTCAAAGGTCTCGAGCTGGCATTGGGGGCCGACGGCGTGCCAGGTTGAAGGCAGCTGCGGCCGCATTCGCCAGCAACGCGATCAACCCCAATCTGCGCCGCGCTCAGCTGAGCTTCCTCGGGGCTTGGACGGCTGAGTGGGCCTTCACCGTCGGGCTGGGGATTGTCGCGTACCGCGCTGGCGGCCCAACTGCGGTCGGACTCGTTGGCCTGCTACGTATGGTGCCGTCAGGCGTCATTGCTCCCTTGGCGGCGCCGCTGGCGGACCGGGGCCGGCGCGAGCGAGTCCTGGTGCTGGTGTCCACCGCCCGGGCAATCGCTACCGGAGCAGCTGGAATCGTCGTCGCTGTTAACGGCCCAGTTGTGATCGTCTACATTCTCGCCGCGCTCTCCACGATCGCAGCGACACTCTACCGACCGGCACACTCGGCATTGCTGCCGTCCCTGTGCCGGACCGGACATGAACTTGCCAGCGCGAACGTCGTACGAGGGATGCTGGATTCGATTGCCACACTGGTTGGCCCGCTCCTTGCTGCTGTGATTCTGGAGTTCACCGACGTTGCCGTTGTGTTCGCCGTAGCGTCAGCTGCCTCGCTAGCCGCGGCGGCCGTACTCCTGCGATTGCGCTACGACGCTTCGCCTAGACCAGCGGCGCCACGGGGATCTCATCTGATGGCTGATGTGGCCGATGGTGTCCGCACCATCGTGGGCAATCGCGACTTGGTGATGTTCACCGGCTTAGGCATGGCACAGACATTCACGCGTGGTGCGCTGACGGTCTTCACTGTCGTCGTAGCACTGGATCTCCTCGAGACTGGCGAACCAGGTGTTGGAACACTCACCGGAGCCGTAGGTGCTGGAGCAGTGGTCGGTTCGCTCATCGCGTCGTTGCTGGTGGGATCTCGGCGGCTTGCTCAATGGTTCGGCATTGGTGTTGCCCTGTGGGGGTTGCCGATAGCGCTGATTCCGTTGTTTCCATGGGAGGCAACGGCTCTTACTCTGCTGGGATGCGTAGGCATCGGTAATGCGCTCGTCGATATCGGCTTGTTTACGTTGATTGCCAGGCTGGCCCCCGATGAGGTCCTCGCCAGGGTATTCGGTCTGTTCGAGAGTTTGATCACCGTCGCGGTCGGATTGGGTGCTCTTGTTGCCTCACTCTTGATCGAATTGACCAACTTGCCTGCAGCATTGGTCATTGTCGGCGCGCTTGGTCCAATTCTGGTGTTGGCGGCATGGCGCCGACTGCGACGCCTCGACCGCTATATCGGAGTCCTGGACAAAGAGATCACTTTGCTCCATGGCGTACCGATGCTGCAGCCATTGCCGCTGCCCGCCATCGAACATCTTGCCCGCGGCCTGGAACCAGTCCATATTCCCGCCGGACAGACGGTCTTCCGACAGGGTGATCTTGCAGACCGCTTCTACGTTATCGAGGCTGGCCAAGCTGATGTCGTTGGAGATGGCCACCTGGTTACGACGCTCGGTCCAGGCGAGGGATTCGGCGAGATCGCTCTGCTACGCAGAGTGCCGCGTACGGCCATGGTTCGGGCAGCTACTGATCTTGATCTGTACGCGTTGAGATGTGATCGTTTCTTGCCGGTCGTCACGGGATTTCCGCCTAGCGCGCGAGAGGCCGGAGCCGAGGTCGAGGAAATGCTCGACCGGTTCAGCCCCGGTGAACATACCGACGACTAAAAACGGGCCGCGACACGAGCGCTGAAATCCCCCAGGTGCGGGTCAGATTGCAATAACGTCCAGGAGCGCGCTGCTCTAGCGCGAATCCTTCTTCTTCCCCGGGGGAAAGGCTGTCAAATGACGCCCAAACAATCACTTCTTAAACGCTGTCTCGCTGTGCTGAGCGCTGCCTTGCTAGCCGCGGCATTAGTGCTCATCGGTACCTGGCTACCTGCCGGTGCCACAGGAGCACCTGGCGAAAAAGAAGATCGAGACGATCCAGTAGCGCTTCAAATTGTCTTGATCAAGGACCGTGGCTCGGGCCTGCCTTGGCCGGTTCAAGATCGAAAGTTCGATGTAGTCGTGCAGGTGGTCGACGATGACAACGAACCTGCCGAAGTCCGCAAGCCGACCAAGATCAAACTGATCGAGGTCTCGGGCCCGGGCGTGCTTCGTGGCAACACCACGGCGGTCATCCAAAAAGACTTCTCTAGCACCACCATCGAGGGCGCGAAATATTCACAATTCGCAAATGGTGTCGTGCTAGCTGTCAAGGTGGTTTACGGAGAGGATCTCGCGCCAGACGACATCACTGTCGAGGTCGCCCTTACGGCGGTCGGCGCCAATGCCAAGCCAGGCAAGCCGCTGAAGCTCAAGGATCCAAACTGTGCCGCACCAACCTCGAAGGTGCCGACCTGCGGAATTCTTCTTCTGAACAACGGCGCTGATGGCCGTGTCACGCTGTCGGTTGGCTCGTGCGACGGCCTAGTCAAAGTGGATGATCTTCGGGATTGCCGGGAGGTCGATGGCACCGGGGCGTTGGTTGTCACGGCCATTGCCAGCCTAAGGGACCTCCAGGGCAAGCCGCTTTACGACCGTAAGCACCCCGCCAAGCTCATCCTCGCGTGCGACAAGGTTCTGTGTCCCAAGACTGAGGACGTGACGAAGTTCCAGGTGCTCTTCACGCTGAACAACACCGGTCCGTTGAAGAAGATCGCGCCACCGTGCCCGAAGGAGGGTGTCATCGGAAAGGACCAAAAGGCTTGCGTCGATTATGAGCAAAGCTTCCGACGCGATGGCGATCTCTACTTGCCCCTCCTCTACGTCCGCGATCTGCGGGGCAGCTGCTGCTAATCGAGCGGGCGCACGCAGTCAGCCCGCCTCAGCTCCGAGCCACGCGTGTCGCTAAGCCGGTGGATTCAGGCAGCGGCACCCGCACGACGCCGAGCGAGCCTAGGGCGGCGTTGGCTTCCTGCTCCAACTGTGCTGCGCCAGGATCCTGGCGCAGCACAGCTATGCGGGCGGCAACTGCAAGCAGAAACCCCCGCTCGTGGGCAACCTCGGGTGAGGAGCTTTGCCGCAAGCCCTCGGCCAAAGCCGTCTCAGCTTGGGCGACATCTCCCTTGGCAAGCAGGGCAGCGGCCCGCACACGGTACGCCGAGGGCAGCAAGGTGGCAGCATGGATGGAGGCAGCATCGAGCAGCGCTCTCTCGATGAGGGCGAGTGCCATGTCAGGCGAGCCGGCCAACAAGTGCGCTTCGGCGGACGCGATGTCAGCGTCCACTACTTCATGTGGTTCTCGTAGCCTCGCCAGCTGAGCGCGCGATTCTTGAAGCAATATCAAGCCTGCTGGTACGTCGCCCGCACGGCTATGTGCCTTGCCCATTTCTTTGCGCACGAGGGCCACCAGATCCTCGTCACCGACCGCGCGGGCGACCCGAAGCGTGTTCTCCAGCAGGGACAACGCCTCATCCGACCGGCCTTGGCGTACGAGGACATCGGCCCGGTTATATTCCGCGTTGGCGGCATTAGTCGCATCACCGACCCGGCGAAACGACTCGGCTGCACGGGCGAACATAGGAAGTCCATCAGACCAACGGCCTTCGAAGATGCTGCGGACCGCCAGGTTGTTCAACATATGGGCCTGGCCGGTGAGGTCCCCTAGCTGCTCGGAGATGCGCAGCGCCGTCTCCCCGTGTTGCTCCCCCTTAGGTCCGCCCAACCAGGCCTCCACGAGGTGCAGCACCAGGTGTGCCCGGGCCTGTGCTTTCAGCTCATGAGCCGCCTCTGCCTCGGCGAGGCCTCGCTCCGCCCATCCGCGGGCATCCGTGTAGCGACCCTGGTTGACCTTACAGAACGCGTATTGGATTTGCAGCTGTGCACGAATGGCCCCTGCCTCCGGATCTGTCGAGCTGCGAATAGCGCGCAGGCCGATGCTCGCTCGGCGGAGCGCATTGGTGTAGTGGCCGCGGCGTTGTTCTACCCGCATGAGCTTGAGCGCCAGATGTGCCTCTCTCAATGGCTGACCGCGTACACCCCGCAACGCTTCCAGATAGGCAGCGGCAGCCTCTGTGGACCGACCTGCCAAGAACTCTGCGTCGCCCAACGCTTCTACGTAGAACGAACGCTCGCTTAGGCTGACGCCCGATGAAAGTCGGGCGGCCTGGGCCGCCCTTCGATAGGAGTCGGCGGCGGCGGCGGGCGCATAGCGCGCCATTGCCCGCTCACCGGCCCGCCAGCCGTAGTCCATTGCTTTGTTGTAGTGCCCGGCTACGAAGTAGTGCAGGGCGAGGATTTCTGGTTTGCGTTCCGCTGCGGACGTGGACTCCAATATTTCAGCCGCAAGCCCATGAAGTTCGCGGCGTCGCCGGTACGGTAGGCCCGCGTACGCAACCTCCCGGAGGAGCGGGTGACGAAACCGGAGCCGGTGATCGGTCGGCACAATCAGGCTCTGCAGCCCGGCCAGTAGCTCGGGCAACGGGCGATCTGGTGCAACGTCGGCGAGCATGCGAACCAGCAGGTCTTCATCAAAATCATCGCCGAGTACGGCTGCCCGCCGCAGCAGCGAGCGCTGCGCTGGTGGCAGCTGGTCGATCTGGCTCGCCGCGAGCTCCTCGACAGACGACGGAAGCTCGTCGGGATCCTCACCGCGAGCGGCTGCGCGCGCAAGCTCGCGCAGCAGGAGTGGGTGTCCACCTGAGCGAGCAGCCAGCTCCTCGGCAATCGCAGGGGGCAGTGGCCGCTCCGGCGTTGCCATCTCGGCAAGCGCTATTGAAGACCTAAGCTCCAGCGGTCCCAACTCGATTCGCTGGTCTGCCGTGGGAATCCAGCCCGTGCCACGATCGTCCCGAGTTACCAGCACGAGCCAGGGCAACCGGTGTGTTCGTGCTGCAACGGTGGTCAGCACCCTTTCGCTGGCCGGATCCGCGAGGTATGAATCTTCGACCACGAGCATGACGGGAGCAGGCACCATGCGCTCAAGCAAGTCCGCGACAAGCTCAGGTACCCGCTCCGCCCGGTGTTGCTCTTCCAGCTCGGCGACTTCAGGGCTGGGCGGTATGGACACGTCGAGCACGACACCGAGTAAGGAAACCCAAGGGGCCAGATCAGGAGCCGCTTTCAAGACGCAGTCCTGAAGACAGTTGGCAATCGTCCCCGGATCCATGCTGCTGTTGGTTCCGAGCACGTGGTGCAACAGCCGCCGCACCGGCGTGTACGGCGTTGCGGCACCCGTCCGCTCGCAATCACAGCGCAGCACCGTGATGTCTCTGGCCTGGGCAACGGCTTCGTCAGCGAGCTTGGTTTTCCCAATCCCTGGCTCGCCGACCACCTCGATGACGCCGCCTGATCCCTTGATCAGCTGTTCTGTGGCACCTCGCAAGATCGACATCTCGATGTCCCTGCCGACGAACACGTGGTCCATGTCCTGCTGCCTGCGCGGATCGAGCGGCCGGCTGAGCGTGACCACAGGTACTGGCTTGCTCTTGCCCTTCAGGCTCGCCATCGGGGCGTCATGGACGGCGTAGGACCGCCGGGTGTGCTCCAATACGTCGGCCGCCATGAGGATTGAGCCGGAATCTGCACGCGCGGCCAGCCGGGCTGCAAGGTTGACGGTGTCGCCTTTCACCGAGTACGTCCGGCGGCTTGGTGAGCCTGTGTCAACCGTGAAGACCCTCCCTTGCGATATACCGGCCCGCAAGGGCAGCCGGCCAGCCCGATTGACGGTCTCGCAGACTGCGGTCAGCAGCCGATCGGTGTCGTCGCCAGCACTCCGTGGCGCGCCCCCAACCAGCAAGATCTTCCCGCCATCCACATCCACATCGGTGTCGAGGAAGGAAACGTCGTGGGCGGCGGACGCCTCTTGCACGTTTTGAAGCACTTCATCGACGGCAGTTGTGAGAACCTCCATGCCACTCTCGGCGAGGAGCGTGTCCGTCCCGTCGAAGCGAAGGAAGGCGACAGCGACCGTCCGGTGCTCTGGTTCCCGAGACGGCTGGGAGAGGTAGGCCCAGAGCTGCGGCGGTAGTAGCTGCTGTAGGACGGTTGGTGGCGGCCCGGGCTCTGGCCGCAGGGAAACGTACGGAGCTGTCGGGATTCCGGCAAGGAGATAACTGGAGCCGTCGTGCGAACGTACCAGCTCCGGCCCAAGGTCTGCCGCAGTGGCCTCCCCAACCAGCACTTCACCCGCGCGAGCGGTGTGTTCCAGCATTGTGACGTTGCTAGCGGTTGGCCCCAGCAGAACTAACTCTCGATGCAGGGCAGGATTTCCGGCCAGCACCAGGTGGACTGGACCTGACTCCACACCGGCCGAGGCACGCAACTTGACGCGGCCAATAGACGTCGTGGCGCGTCCGGTCTGGGCAAGCGCTCGGTGCATGCGCAGCGCCGATCGGGCAGCACGGCAGCCATGGTCCGGGCCCTCGAAGAGCAGCAGCAGCGCATCGCCGCCCCACTTGAGAAGGTCTCCACCCTCGGCCTCGGCATCCATCAGGAGCTGGCTGAAGACTGTGTCGAGGAGATTGCTCAGCTCCTCAGCGCCCTCCCGGCCGCGCCGGGCCAGCCGCTCGGTAAGCGGGGTGAAGCCGGTGATGTCAAACAGCAGCAGGCTTCCATCGATGATGCGGTGTCCAGGCCCCGACTCAGTGGCGGCCCAAGCGGGCAGCAGCCGAGGCACGTACGCCGCTGGGCCCGGGCCTTCCTGAATCGCGCCTGGCCCGGTTTCGCTGGCGCCCATAGTTAACTGTAAAGGGGGATGACCGCCGACTGCGATGTTGATCATGGGGCCCAGGCCCTGTCGCAATGCATCGCCTCGAGCCGGTAGCTGAGGCTGATTATCGCTCTGCGGGCCAGATAAAGCGGGTTGGAGTCGTGCTCTCACCATCGGTCGGGAGCGCAAACGCCCGTCTGGGTCTCACCTCGTAGACCTCGTACGGCGGACCACCTGAGGTTGGAGCGCCATAGTCCGCCTCCAGCCTGCCGCTCTCGACACGAGTCGGCCATTGATAGACCGCGCCGAAAGCATCAACCGCCCGCTGCAGGGTCGCTTCGTCCCGCACATGGGTAGCGATGCCCTCGATGATGACGTGCAAATCGCCGGTATCAGTAGTGATCACACAGCGAGGCTCTACCTCCAGGTTTCGGCTTTTGCGCGCCCGGTCCTTGCTGGCGATAAAGAATGAGCTGCCCGCCCAAGCCGCGAACAACGGCATCACGTGCGGGGATCCATTCGGACGTACCGTGGCCAACCAGAACCAGCCGCCGCCGGAGAGTCGCCGTTCCACCTCAGACCACGAAAGCGGCTGGCTGCGTCCAGCCTCGCTTGCCGCCTGAGTTCCCTTGCCTTCCCGTGACATCGCCTCTGCACTTGGAAAGATGGTCATGAGCTGACTCTAGGCGCCGTGGAGTTTGTGGATCGGCTGCGTCTGCCGGGCGTCATGATCACGGACTCGCAGCTCAGCAGCTAGCCTTGGTGGCGCATTGTTGAGTCGACGTGAACCACTGTCCGACAGATTGAGAGATTTTTGACTGCTACCGCGCGAGCGCTCGAGCTGACCCGCGCGGCCGCGGATGCGGCCGTCGACAAGCTCGGCACCGATCTGGTTGCCTACGACGTTTCCGAACAGTTGGCCATCACCGATGTCTTCCTGGTGATCACCGCTTCCAACGAGCGCCAAGTCGGCGCGGTGGTCGACGGCATCGAGGAGTCGCTTCGAAACCATGACGCCAAGCCCGTACATCGGGAGGGTTACCGCGAACAGCGCTGGGTGCTGCTGGACTACCTCGATCTCGTGGTGCACGTGCAACACGCCGAGGAGCGTCGCTTCTACGCCCTGGAGCGGTTGTGGCGTGACTGTCCAGAAATTGAGCTCGGCGTGGACGAGCGGCGATGACGGCATCCCGGATCATCCTTTGGCGACACGGTCGTACCGAATGGAATGTCGTCAGTCGCTTTCAAGGTCAGGCGGACGTTCCTCTCGACGCGATGGGATACGAGCAGGCGGGGCGCGCGGCCGAGGTGCTTGCCGGCTATCAGCCCTCGGCGCTGTACTCCAGCGACCTGTCGCGGTGCTATCAGACCGCAGAGTTGCTGGCCGAGCGCGCCGGACTGGAGATCACCACGGACAAACGGCTGCGGGAGATCCATGTTGGCTCCTGGGAGGGCTTGCTCGGTGAAGAGATCAAGGCCGCTGACCCGGAGCTGGCGCGTCGACTGTGGGCGGGTGAGGACGTGCGCCGGTCGCCGACTGGTGAGAGTCCGAGCGAGGTCGCTGAGCGGGTGTTCGAGGCGCTGACCGAGATCGCTGAAGCAGCTGAAGATCATTCCACTGTCGTGGTTGTGACACATGGGCTGGCCGGTCGAGTGGGTGCCTGCCGATTCGTTGACTTGCCTTTTGATCAGTGGCGCCGGTTCGGTGGCCTGTCCAATTGCGCCTGGGTGAGCATTGATCGGCACCGCTCCGGGGCCTACTGGCGGATCGAAAGCTACAACGTGACCGCCGACTCCGATATTGAGGTTCGCTGACTTCGAACGTCCACCGGCACGGCTGAAACCGGCGCCAATGGCATGCTGGTCAGGTGACGACGGCACCGACAAGCACCAAGGTAGCGGCGCCGCCACGCGTTTCCTGGGCTCTGGTGCCAGCGTTCGGGGTTTCGCTCTCTGCGTTTTTGCTCTTCGGCATCATGCACGAGCCGTCCGGGTACGCCGTGCTGGCGGTCAGCGTGATCTTGGGATTCCTTGTTGATCGTGATCTTGGTAAGAGCCTGCTGCTGATCGGCTTCGGCATTGGAATGATCGGCACGATCTCGCTGGCGGCAGACATCAGCTACGGCCACATGCTCCTGATGGGAAGCGTGCTGCTCGTCGCCGTCGTGGTCCCTTACGTGGTCGACCGCTTCGTTTTCAAACGTCACATTGTGCGGTTTCCGGTCAAGACCGGCCGGCGATGGACCACCGGGGAGCGCATCTGGGTGGCGAGCGTAGTAGGGCTTGCCTGGTTGATCATGCCGTTCTACTTCATTACCTCGGGCACGTACCTCAACTGGCCGACGGTCCGTGAGCCCACCGAACTCATCCGTCTCTTCATCGCTGTCAACGCTGTTGGGCTGTGGGACGAACTGTTTTTCATCTGCACGGCCTTCGCGCTGTTACGGCATCACTTTGTGATGTGGCAAGCCAATATCTTGCAGGCGATCATCTTCGTATCGTTCCTGTGGGAATTGGGCTACCAAGCCTGGGGACCCTTTCTCACCACCATCTTTGCGCTGGTGCAGGGCTACCTCTTCAACCGCACTCGATCCTTGACCTACGTCGTCTGTGTGCATTTGATCTTCGACTGCGTGCTGTGGGGCATACTCGTACACGCCCACACTCCCGAGTGGCTGCCCATCTTCATCTACTGACCTTGCCGCAGGGGCCAACCGTCACCGCTTCGTAATGCTTTGCGGGACTCGAGTCGAGGACGACGCTGGCAGGATGTCGCCGTGTTTATACGACGTGCCATTTCCGTCGCTGCCACGCTCCTCGTGATCAGCGGGTGCGCGCCTACGGCGCCTAGCACCCCGGAGGCGGAGCCGACCACCGGATTAGAAAGCGTCGCAGCTAGCCGATCGACCAGGACACCGTCGACCTTGGCGACGGCCCGCACGTCTCGTACGACACCCGCCGAAGTGCCTGCCACGCTTCGCTTCACTAGCACGACGGTCGATGGCAAGCGGTTCGAGGGATCAAGCCTGGCTGGCAAGCCGGTGTTGCTGTGGTTCTGGGCGCCATGGTGTCCCACGTGCCGCAGTCAGGTTGCACAGGTGCAAGAGATTGCCAGTGAGTACAAAGGAGACATCAGCGTTGTGGGTGTCGGGTCGTTGGACGACGCCGATGCCATTCGTGCCTTCGCCCGGGGCTTCACCGATGTCACGCATCTGGCCGACGAAGCGGGTGCGGTGTGGAAGCACTTCCGTGTTACCCAGCAAAGCTCGTTTGTGCTCCTGGACGCTTCCGGAGCCAAGGTGTTCTCGGCAGGCTATGGCGGCAGTGATGAGCTGGACGAGCGTGTGGCCGACGTCGTCCGATGACTCAGGCTGAGCTAGCGCTTGCCTTGGGCTCGGGCATGCTGGCTGCGGTTAATCCGTGTGGATTCGCGCTACTGCCCGCGTATCTGTCGCTGTTGGTCCTAGGTGAAAGCGCCGCTTCTATGCGGGCTGGGCCGGTCGAAGCCCGCATGCCCTCGCGGTTTGCCGCCGTCGGTCGCGCGCTAGTGCTCACGACCGCGATGACCGTTGGCTTCGTGGCTGTCTTTGGGATCTTCGGGCTGGTGATCTCACCAATCGCTGCCGCTGTCCAGCGCTATCTGCCCTGGGTAACGGTCCTGCTGGGCTGCGCACTCGTCGCCGGCGGCATCTGGCTACTCGCCGGCCGATCTCTTCCGGCGTTCGGCTGGAGCCCTCAAGGGCCGAAGATCAGCCGCAACCTGTTCTCGGTGATGGCTTTTGGTGCTGCGTACGCTACGGCGTCGTTGACCTGCACAATCGCACCATTCCTCGCCGTTGTTGTGGCGAGCTTCCGAACCTCATCTGCGCTCGCCGGTTCGGCGTTATTCATTGCCTATGCGCTAGGCATGGGCCTCGTCGTCGGCACAGCCGCAGTGGCGGTTGCCTTGGCAAACTCATCAGTGATCGACAAGCTGCGAAGCGGCGGCCGATTCGTTCCGGTGATTGCTGGAGCGCTGATGGTCTGCGTCGGCGCGTACGTCGGCTACTACGGGTGGTGGGAAATCCGGGTGCTGCGCGGTGCCCCTATCGCTGACCCTGTAATCGAGGTAGCCGGGGCCGTGCAGCAGGTTCTCTCCAACACCGTCGCGGCACTTGGTGCTTGGTGGTTCACCGTCATCCTGCTCGTGGTTCTCACAGCCGTGGCGATGATTGCGCTACGACGTCGCCGGGAGCGGCGTCGGCAGGACGTCCGGGGCAGCGTTTAGCGGCCCCGGGTGGTGCATTCCCGCCTCATTGATTCGCCCGTTCTGGGCTGCAAATGTAGGATCGGTCGAGTTGCGGGCGGCTCATCCGGCTGCACTCGCGGGGCTTTGGCGCAGTTGGTAGCGCGCTTCCATGGCATGGAAGAGGTCAGGGGTTCGAGTCCCCTAAGCTCCACTCACTATTTCTCCTGATCAGGCTCCAATCGCATCGGCGTCATTTCAGCGCTCTGTTTGGTTCTCACTGGACGCGGGGGGCAGAGTGGGGGGCTCGCTGGCCGCGCGGTGGGCATTGAAGAGGTCATCCATCGCCTTCGCGCCGCGTCTTAACACTGGGCGCAATTCCTTGCGATAGACCTTCTCCGTTGTACGGGTGTTGGCGTGCCCGACCAAATGTGCGATGTCCTCAATCGGAATCCCTGCGCTCGACAGCAGCGAGACGAAACTGTGCCGCAGCTCTCGCGGTGTCCATTCCTCCGCGTGGAGCCCGGCGTGCTCGGCTGTCTGGCGGAACGCACGCCGAACGTTGGCCGCGTCGAGAGGGGTGCCGCGTTGCGTCGTGAATACAAGATCATTGTCGGGCCATTCTGCCGCGCTTCGCATGCGACTCTGAGTCTGCCAGCGTCTGTGCGCTCGAAGCGCGACTACGCAATCGTTCGGGAGCTCAAGAGTGCGTCGCGACAGGCGCGTCTTGGTATCCCCGCCCTCTCGCACTGATCGCCACAACTGGACGCTCGGCGGCTTGCCATCGAGGTCCACATGACTCCAGCTGAGCGCCCGCAACTCCTCTGTCCGTGCGCCGGTGAGCAACGACAACACGATGTAGGCATACATGGCGGGCTGCCTCTGTGCGGCTGTTAGCAGATCCGCTGCCTGCGCTAGCGTGAGCGACTTCGACGGGCGCCCAGCGGTCCCACGGGGAACGTCACACAGCAGGGCGACATTGCGCTTCACCAAGTCGCGCGCCTGCGCACGGCGTATGGACTGGCGCAAGATCGACAGGAGGCGGTGCAGGGTGTCGGTACTGAGCGTCTTGGCCTTCGCGGCCAGCCACTGATCAACTTCTTCGGCCGATAGCTGCGCCAGCTTCCGTGCCCCGAGAGCCGGGATTACGTGCGTGCGGGCGAGGATGGTCCGATTGACGACGGTGGACTCCTGGCGTCCGGTGAGGCCATGTGCGAGCCATGACTCGACAGCATCTCGCACGGTGTAGGTCTGACCACCCAGCACGTGCCCGTCGTCTCGGTCGCGGAGCAGCTGCTGGAGCTTCGCCTTCGCTTCTGTCTTGGTGCGGGCGCTGACCTTGATCTTCCGTCGCTTCCCATTGGGGGCGTACCCGACATAGACGGTGGCGAACCAGCGCTGCCGAGACTCTTCCCAGTGCAGGCCTCCCTCGCCTGGGTTACGCCGCGTCGCCACCGGTATCTGCCCGAGCCTCGGTCGTCAACAGCGACACGTAGGCGTCGATCGCCGCGGCTGGTATGAGCCGGACGCGTCCTTCTGTGACAGTCTGCAGCCTGCCCGATCTGATGAGTTCGTACAGCTGGCTACGGCTAAGGCCCAACAGCACGACCGCCTCCTCCACTCGGTACAAGACACGCCGTGGTACCTCCGGGCTGACTAAGTTGTGAGCCACTCGCACGCCCTCCTCTCATGCTGCATTTCGCCCTACATCACGCGTTCTTCCGATGATCATCATCACTATGTCTACGTACCATTCAGCTGCTCGAAGCAGTTGTCTAGCCGTCGGCGCTTCCTGGGGACAACTCCCTGCCCTCGGGATGACACCGTTCAAATCCGTAAGTGCACTTCGCCCCGGCCAGCGGTCATCTCGAAGCGAACAGGCGGTTGTCAGCCGGGCTGGGCGGTGGGGCGGAGCAGGATTTCGTTGAGGGTCAGCCGTCGTGTCCGGGTGACGGCGAACGCGATCACGTCGGCGACGTCGTCGGCGGTGATGGCCAGTTGGGCGTAGAACTGCTCGGTGTTCTGCTTCACGTCCGGGTCGGTGATGTGGTCGGTCAGCTCGGTCGCCACTGCGCCGGGTTCAATGATGGTGACCCGGATGTCGGGCTGCAGTTCTTGTCGTAGCGCCTCCGACCAGCCGTTCATGCCCCATTTGGTGGCCGCGTAGGCGGCGTTGCCGGCGCGCGCGGTGCGTCCGGCGACGGATGAGATGTTGACCAGATCACCGCCTCCGTCGTGTAGCTGCCGGAGGAAGACCTCGGTAGCGGTCATCGCACCGAGGAGGTTGACCTCGACCATGCGGCGGGCCTCTTGCCGTTGTTCGGTGCCGAACGGGCCGAGCAGCATAACCCCGGCGTTGTTGACTAGCACATCGACCCGGCCGAGGTCGCGGCGCACCTGCTCGGCGGCGGCGACGAGGGCGTCGCGGTCGGTGACGTCGGCGGCGATCGCTATAGCGGACGGGCCCAGCTCACCGGCTAGTTGCTGCAGTCGCTCGACTCGGCGGCCCAGCAGCACCACCCGGTAGCCGTGAGCGACGAGGACGCGGGCGCTGGCGGCACCGATCCCGGACGAGGCGCCGGTGATCACCGCCACTGGGTTGCTGTCGTGTTCGGACACGAGGTTCTCCTCGAGGGTGTGGAGGGGCTTACTCGGCGAAGGCGGTTTTGGCGACCTGGATGGCCGACATGGCGCGGGGCCAGCCGGCGTAGAAGGCGAGGTGGATGATCGCTTCTTTCAGCTCGGTCTCGGAGAGCCCGTTCTCCTTGGCGCGGAGCAGGTGGTTGCGCAGCTGCTCGGTGTTGCCGCCGGCCACCAGCGCAGCCACGGTAACCAGGCTGCGGTCCCGCTTGGACAGCTCCTCGCGTTCCCACACGTCGCCGAACAACACGTCGTCGGTCAGCGACACCAGCTTCGGGGCGAAGTCCCCGATGGCCCGCTGCGCCACGGTCAGGTTCTCCTCATCATTCACGGTTGTCTCCTTCTTGTGCGGTTGGTGGTTGTTGGGGTGCTGGTCAGCGGCCGGGTACTCGTCGGCGGTGAGGTGGTCGCCCCACTCGGTCGCCGGTTCTGGCTGGTCGTCGGCGGGGTCGAGCGACAGGGCGAGGTGGGTCATGAAGTGGTCGGGGGCGGCGCCGTGCCAGTGCCACTCACCTGGTGGGGTGTCGATGGTGTCGCCGGGACCGACCTCAATCACCTCGCCGCCGCGGGCCTGTACCAGCCCTCGGCCGTCGAGGATGTGCAGGGTCTGACCGTTGAGGTGGCGATGCCAGGCGGTGTGCGCGCCGGGGGCGAACCGGACCACCCCGGCCCGGATCCGGGACGGCGGGTCGCCGAGCGGGAGCATGT
>Ga0081538_10000743_pt1 | contig 35508 bp, 37 predicted proteins | sample TabmetS5T2R1_FD_71022 | JGI IMG/M metagenome (GOLD analysis project Ga0081538, IMG submission 71022) | Tabebuia heterophylla rhizosphere microbial communities from the University of Puerto Rico - S5T2R1 | ecosystem: Host-associated > Plants > Roots > Rhizosphere ...
CGCGCCACGCTCTGCTCGCGCCGCGACGACCTGCCCGCCTTCGACGCCGCCTTCGCGGAGTGGTTCCTCCCGGCCCCCGAGCCCGCGCCGGAGCCGCCCGCCGTGCTCGACGAGGCGGCGAAGCTCGTGCTACCGCGCGTCGCCCTGCCCGCGGCGCCGGGAGTGCCCGAGCCGGCGGGTGCGCTCGAGGTGGTGCCGTCGGCGTGGTCGGACGTCGAGCTGCTGCGCGACAAGGACTTCGCCGACTACACCGAGGAGGAGCGCCGCCACGCCAAGCGGGCGATCCGAAGGCTGGCCGCGACCGCTCCCACCCGCCCGAGCCGCCGCACGCGCACCGCGCGCCGCCGCGGCGCGCCGCCGCATGCCGCCCGCCCGGACCTTCGCCGCACGATCCGGGCGTCGCTTCGCAGCGGCGGCGACCCGGTCGAGCGCCACTGGCGCGAGCCCGGCGAGCGGCCCCGGCCGCTCGTGCTCGTCTGCGACGTGTCCGGATCGATGGAGCCCTACGCGCGCATGCTGCTCGCCTACATGCAGGCCTGCGTGGCCGCGCGCCGGCGCGTGGAGGCCTTCGTGTTCGGCACCCGGCTCACCCGAGTGACCGCCGAGCTCCGCGGCCGCGACCCCGATCGCGCGCTCGACCGCGCCACCGGCGCCGCGCGCGACTGGTCGGGCGGTACGCGCATCGGCGAGGCGCTCGCCACGCTCAACCGCGACCACGGGCGCCGCCTCGGCCGGGGCGCGGTCGTGGTCCTGCTTTCCGACGGCTGGGACCGGGGCGACCCCGCGCAGCTCGAGGCCGAGATGGCCAGGCTGGCGCGCTGCTCGCACCGGCTCATCTGGCTGAACCCGCTCAAGGCTCACCCCGGCTACCAGCCGCTCACGCGCGGGATGCGGGCGGCGCTGCCGCACGTGGACGACTTCATGGCCGGCAACTCGCTCGCTTCGCTGGAGCTGCTGGCCGAGGCATTGGATCGAATGTCGATGGGAAGGCTGCGCAGAGGGGAGAGGGACGAATGAAGGACGTCGTCGACGATGTGAGGGCCTGGATGGCCCGCGGGGACCGGGTAGCCATCGCCACGGTGGTCGGGGTCAAGCGGTCCGCGCCGCGACCCCCGGGCGCGAAGATGGCGGTCAACGAGCACGGCGAGGTCTCGGGCGCGGTGTCAGGAGGCTGCGTCGAGGGCGCCGTGGTCGAGGTGGCGGCCGAGGTGCTGAGCGCCGGCGAGCCACGCCTGCTCCACTTCGGCATCGCCGACTCGGAGGCCTGGGACGTCGGCCTGCCGTGCGGCGGCGAGATCGACGTGTTCGTGGAGGAATACGCCTAAGTGGTCTCCTCCTCCATCACAATCGCGTTCGGCGGCTGCGAACCTTCGCCTGGCGGCACCCGCGGTGCTCGCCAATGCTCTGCATTGGCTGCGCCCGCGTGCACCGCCATGCTCGGTTCTCGCTCGCCGAGCCGCGACCGTGATCTCGGAGGCGACCACGAGTGAGCGCCTTCGGCGACTTCGCGGCCATCGCCGCCGCGGACGGCCGCGCTGCGCTCGTGACTGTGGTCCAGGGCGGCGAGGTGGGCGCCAAGCTGCTGGTGCGTGCGGACGGGGAGACGTCCGGCGGGCTGGGCGACGCCGAGCTCGACCGCGCGGCGGTCGAGGCGGCCGAGGAGCTGATGTGGGCCGAGCGCTCCGAGCTGCGCCGGGCCGGCGACGTGTCGCTGTTCGTGGACGTGACGGCGCCCGCGCCGCGGCTCGTGATCTTCGGGGCCGTCGACTACGCCGCTGCGCTGTGCCGGCTCGCCCGCGCCGCGGGATGGCGCCCCTTCGTGTGCGACCCGCGCTCGCAGTTCGCCACCAGCCAGCGCTTCCCCGACGCGGAGGAGGTGCTCTCAGAGTGGCCGGAGCAGGCCTTCGCCCGGCTCGGCGGGATCGACCGGGCCACGTACATCGCCGTGCTCACCCACGATCCAAAGCTCGACGACGCGGCGCTCGAGATCGCGCTGCGCTCCGAGGCGCCCTACGTGGGCGCCATGGGCAGCCGGCGCGCGCAGGCCCAGCGGCGCGAGCGGCTGCTGGCGGCGGGCATGGAGGAGGGGCTGCTCGGCCGCATCGCCGCGCCGATCGGGCTCGACCTCGGCGCCGTGACGCCGGAGGAGACCGCGCTGTCGATCATGTCCGAGGTCGTGGCGGTGCGAAACGGCCGCCAGGGCGGCCGGCTGTCGAGCTCCGAGGGGCGCATCCACGAGGTCGGCGCGTGATCGGCGGCCTGGTGCTGGCCGCGGGTGCGGGCACCCGCTTCGGGAGCGCCAAGCAGCTCGCCGACTTCGAGGGGCAGCCGCTGCTGGAGCACGCCGTGCGAGCGATGGTCGCGTCGCCGGTGGAGCGGGTCGTGGTGGTGCTCGGCTCGGGCGCCGAGGACGTGCTCGCCCAGGTGGACCTCCACGGCGCCGACGCGGTGGTGTGCGAGCGCTGGGCCGAGGGCCAGTCGGCCTCGCTCGCCTGCGGGCTCGCCGAGCTGTCCGGCTGCGAGGCCGTGGTGGTCACGCTCGGCGACCAGCCGCTCATGACGCCGGACGCGATCGGCCGGGTGATCGCGGGCCGCCGCGACGGCGTCGCGGCGGTGCGGGCCACATACGGCGGCGTGCCGGGTCATCCCGTGCTACTCGAGCGGCGCCTGTTCGAGCGGATGCGGGACGTGACCGGCGATCACGGCGCCCGCAACCTGCTGATCAGCATGCAGACGCGCGAGATCCCGTGCGACGACCTGGGCGGCGGCCAGGACGTCGACACGCCGGCGCAGCTGGACTCGCTGCGCGCGGGCGGTCCGGTGGCATGAAGCTCGAGCACTCGTTCCGGGTCGCCGCCCCGCTCGAGCGCGTGTGGGATGCGCTGATCGACGTCGAGCGCGTGGCGCCCTGCCTGCCGGGCGCCGAGATCACGGAGGCGGGCGACGACGGCACCTACCGCGGGACGTTCTCGGTCAGGCTGGGGCCCACCACGGCGGCCTACCGCGGCGAGCTGTCGATGGAGGAGGTCGACGCGGGCGCACACCGCGCGGTCATGCGCGCGAGCGGGCAGGACAAGCGCGGCCAGGGCTCGGCCAACGCGACGATCGTCAGCACCGTGCGCGCGGAGGGCGACGGCACTACCGTCGACGTGGAGACCGACTTCACGATCACCGGCAAGCTGGCCCGCTTCGGGCGCGGCGGGATGATCCAGGACGTCTCGAACCGGCTGCTGCGCGACTTCTCAGACTGCCTTCAGAGGACGATCGAGGGCGAGGGCGCCACGCCGGCCGCCGCGGCCTCGGAGCCGGGCGCTGAGGGCCTTCCGGGTCAGGAGCCGCCGGAGGCGGGCGCCCGTCCGACGGCCGCCTCGCCCACCGCGGCGGGGCCGTCGCCCGCCGCTCCGCCCGCCCCGCGCGCGAAGCCGGTCGGCGGGTTCTCGCTGTTCCTACGAGCCCTGATCGACCGGATCAGGCGCGCGTTCCGGCGGCGCTGACCCAGTCCGGCAGCTCGCGCAAGAAGCCCGGGTCGATCGCGTGGGGCATCCGCGTCTCGCGGTAGGTCACCTCGGCGCCTCCCTCGGTCAGCCGGTCCCGGGCCGCGCGCCCGAACTCGACGCCGATCACGGGGTCGAAGGTGCCGTGGCCGATCGCCACCGGCAGCCCCGCCGGGTCGCCCAGCTCGAATCCGTCCACCGTCGGCAGGAAGGAGCTCAGCGCGATGATCCCCGCCGGCCGCGGCCGGCCCGGGCCGAGGCCCAGCGAGTAGGCCATGACGCCGCCCTGCGAGAAGCCGCCCAGCACCGCCCGCTCGGGCGCGATGTCGTGCCGGGCGAGGAGGTCGTCGAGCCAGCGGCCCAGCTGTTCGTACGTCGAGAGGAACGTGTCGCGGTCGGGAAAGCCGACCCGGCGGACGATGTACCAGTGTGCCCCTCCGGGCGGGAGCGACAGCGGCCCGCGGGCGGTCGCGCCGAGCAACCGCTCCTCGGGATCGAGGATGTCGAGCAGCGGGAAGAGGTCGTGCTCGTCGGCGCCGCGGCCATGGAAGAGGACCAGCGCGCCTTCGGGATCGGAGCGGGGCGGGCGGATGCGGTCGGCTAGACTCATTGTACGAGCAACTACCCTAGCGAAGCGAATGGAACGAGCGACACTGTTGAGCCGTGAAGAGCTCGGCGCCTGGCGGGGGCTCCTCCGCGTGCATGCCGGGATGACCAAGGCACTCGACGCCGAGTTGATGAGCGAGCACCGCCTGCCGCTCTCCTCCTACGAGGTGCTGCTGTTTCTGGCCGATTCGCCCGACGGGCGCATGCGGATGTCGGATCTGGCGGACGGCGTGCTGCTCAGCAGGAGCGGCCTGACGAGGCTGGCGGACCGCATGGAGCGGGATGGACTGATCCGGCGCGAGCGCTGCGAGGAGGACCAGCGCGGCTGGTTCGCGGAGATCACGGACGAGGGCCGCGAGGTGTTCGGCCGCGCCCGCAAGACACACCTCGACGGCGTGCGGGAGCGCTTCCTCAGCCATCTGTCGCCCGACGAGCAGCGCACGCTCGCCTCGCTCTGGGAGAAGGTCAGCCCGGGCGCGGCCGGCTCGTGATGTAGGCGCCGGCCAGCACCAGCGCGGTGCCGAGCACGGCGGCGGGGTGGATCGTCTCGTCGAGCAGCGCGGCGCCCAGCAGGATCGCCACGATCGGGACCAGGTAGATGGCCACCGAGCCGCGCGTCGAGCCCACGCGGCCCATCAGGGTGGTGAACCAGTAGAACGCCAGCGCCGTGCCGAGCGCCCCGAGCGCGAAGACCGCCAGGAGGCTGTCCCACCCGAAGGTCGACTGCGTGGCACCCACCGCGGCGAACGGCAGCATCAGCACGACCGCCACGAGCTGCGCCCTCCAGATCACGGGGAGCGCGCCGTGGCGGCGCTGAAGCGGCGCGGCGATGTTGAAGGCGAAGCCGTACAGGCAGGCGGCGAGCAGCACGAGGCCGATCCCGAGCGCGTTCGAACCCTCGCCGATCGAAGGCAGGCTGATGGCCACGACGCCGGCGAAGCCCACCACCAGGCCGGTGGCCTGCACGTGGGAGGGGAGCTGGCGCACCGCCCCGGCCGCCACCAGCGCCACGAACAGCGGCGTGGCCGCGTTGATCATCCCGGCGAGCGAGGAGTCGATCCACTGCTGGGCGATCGCGAAGCAGGTGAACGGGATCGCCATCCAGGTCACGGCCATGGCCGCGATCAACGGCCACTCGGAGCGCGGCACAGGCTTGTGCACGCCGGGCAGGAGCGACAGCGTCAGCGCGCCGAAGGCGACCCGCCCGAACGCCACCAGCACCGGCGCGAAGTGCTCGAGGCCGACGTCGATGAACAGGAACGACGCGCCCCACGTGAGCGAGACGCCCGCCAGCATCAGCCAGTCGCGCGTCGCGAAGCGCGTCGTCTCCTGGTCGAGCAGCGTTTCGCGGCGCGTCGCGACGCTCATGCCTGTGACAACGACTCGGGCACCGGATCTATGACATCGCCGCAGGGATGGCGTGGCGGGCCCGCCGGCGGACCTCGCGGATCGCCCGGGCCAGGCGGCGCACGCCCTCGTCGAGCTCGTCCGGCTCGAGCAGCGAGAAGGACAGCCGGAACGAGGTCTGGGAGCGCCTCTCGGCGGTGACCGCCCCGCCCGGGGTGAACGTCACGCCGTGGCGGGCCGCCTCCGCGTACAGCGCCCGCTCGTCGAGCGGCCGGGTGAGCGTGACCCAGAGGTGGTGGCCGCCGGCGGGGGGGTCGACGTGGTACTCGCCGGCGAGATGGCGCTCGAGCGCGCCGAGCAGGGCGTCGCGGCGCTCGCGGTAGAAGGGGATCGTCTGCTTCACGTGCCGGTCGTATGCCCCGGTGGCGAGCCAGCGCGCCGCGATGTGCTGGATCAGCGTGGGGGTGTGGAAGTCGGCGTCGAGCTTGAGCGTGGCGATGCGGTCGCGCACGGGGCCGCGCGCGGCGACCCAGCCGGCCCTGAGGCCGCCGCCGACCACCTTGGACAGCGAGTTCACGTAGATCACGTGGGCGGGCGCCAGCTCCCGGAGCGAGCGGACGAAGCGGCCCTCGAAGTTCATGTCGGCGTACACCCGGTCCTCGAGGATGAAGAAGTTGCGCTCCACGGCCAGCTCGGCGAGCCGCGCGCGGCGCTCCTCGGACAGGTTGCGGCCGGTCGGGTTCTGGCAGGCCGTCTGGAGCCCGACGATCTTGATCTCGTGCCGCGCGAGAAGCCGCTCGAGCGCGCCCACGTCGAAGCCGTCCTCGTCCACGGGCACCCCGATCACGCGCGCGCGGGTGCCGCGCATCGCGGTCATCATCCCCATGAAGGTCGGCGACTCGATCACGGCCACGTCGCCGGGTTCGAGCGTTGCACGGGCGGCGAGGGCGATGGCCTGCTGGGCACCGGAGGTGATCACCACCTCGTCGGCGTCCTGCGCGTAACCGTAGGTGCGCCCGCGCGCGGCGATCTGCTCGCGCAGCTCAAACAATCCCTGGGCGGGCAGGTAGGACAATGCGTCGCCGCCCTCCTCCGCAAAGACGTCGGCGGCGATGCGCGCCACCTCGTCGGTGGGGTACATGCTGGGGGCGGGCCAGCCGGTGGCCAGCGAGATCACGTCCTCGCGGCCCGCGAGCGTGAAGGTGTCCGCCAGCACCTGCTCCGCGTAGGTGAGCTCGTCCGGAGGGAGGGCGTAGACCTGCCAGTCGTCGCCGTGCTCGGCGCTGCTCGCAGGCGTGAGCGCGCGCACGAAGGTCCCGCGGCCGACGCTGGCGGTCACGTAGCCCAGCTCCGCCAGCTTGCGGTACACGCGGGCGGCGGTGAGGTGGTTGACGCCGGCCTGCTCCGCCAGCTCGCGCGTGGGCGGGAGCTTCGAGCCGGGCTCGAGCTCACCGGACTCGATGGCCGCCGAGATGCGGTCCACGAGTTGCTGGGTGATCGGCACGCCGCCCTCTCGGTTCAGATCAGACAAGTCCAACTTGTACGACATTCCATCCCTCCTTGTAGGTCGTACACTAGCAGTGTGGAGTCATACAAGCAACCGGAAGCGAGAGGGGGCACCCCAATGACCGACATCACCGTGCGCCACGCCGTTGCAAGCGACAGGAGCGAGCTCGAGCGGCTCGCGATACTCGACAGCGCGAAGCCCCCGCGGGGCGCCGCCCTGGTGGCCGAGGCCGACTCGAGGATGCTGGCCGCGCTCCCGCTCGGCTCCGGGCGGCCCATCGCGGACCCCTTCGAGCCGACCGCCGAGGTGGTCGCTCTGCTCGAGCTGCGCGCCGGTCAGCTGGCCGCGACCCCGGAGCGCCGCGGCTGGTCGAGGCGGGCGCTGTCCCTGCTGCGCCCGCGTCCGTCGCACGCACGCGCCTGAGGCCCCTCGCCAGCGCCGCGAAACCGGCGCGTCCCCCCGCATCGAGTGTCGAGTTTGTCGGCGTGGGCCTGACGAACTCGACGCTCGGTGTTTCGGCGGCTAGGTGGCAGGCCCCTCGAGCCAGCCGCGCATCCGCTCGTACACCTCAGGGTGGTTCAGCAGCGCGAGGTGGTGGGTGCGGCCCACGTGCATGCCGTACTCCGCCTCGAACGGGATGCGCCGCGTGCGGCTGCGTCCGGAGGCGCTCGGCTGCAGCACGAGGCAGTCGCCCAGCAGGCGCCCCAGCGGGTCGCGCCCCCCGCGCGTGATCGTGGCGGCGACGAAGCAGTGCGTGGCCCCCTCGAGCAGCGGGACCTCGCGGCAGGCGACCGCCTTCAGCGCGTGGGGGTCGCGGTCGCGCCAGTCGGCGTCGACCAGGGAGCCCTGGCGCAGGTCGCGGATGCCGGCGCTCCGGCGGCGCAGGAAGCCCGCGAGCGGCCGGGTCTCGGGCAGGGCGTGCAGGCCGGCGCTCAGCCAGTGCACCCCCTGCGCGAGCGGAGCCCCCATGTGAGGGGTGCCGAGCGAGACCACATGGCGCACCAGCCCGGCCCAGCGGTCGCCGCGCTCGGCTCCGTGGTGACACGCCGAGCGGGCCACGAGGCCGCCCATCGAGTGGCCGACCAGCGCCAGCTCGGACACCTCCACCGGCCACGCGGCCACGAGCTCCTCGAGCAGGTCGGCGAGGGAGAGGCCGTTCTCCGAGATGTGCCGGCCGCTGTTGTAGCGGACCTCCACCGGCGAGCACCCGAGATCGTGCCGTAGGCGGCTCGCGTAGGTCTCGCCCGCCGGCCCGGCGCCCACGCTCCATGAGAACTCGGTCTCCATCAGGCCGTGAAGGAAGACGACGACTCGTGGACCCGCGTCGGGGAACGCCGCCAAGAGGGCCTCCGGAGCGAGCGGGACGCCGCGGCCGGCCACCCGGACGCTGATCGGCTCCTGCAGGTCGCTGCCCTCCTCCTCGAGCGTGTCGCCGATCAGCCCGTTCAGCGCGCCGATCACGAGCGCGCCCCCCGGCGAGGTCGACAGCCGCCTGCCGTCGCGGACGGCGCGCCGGCCGAGGCCGGTGTCGGCGGCGCGGCCGGCCAGCCGGGCGGCGCCGCCCAGGCCGGCGTAGACGCCGGTCGAGATGACGTCGTGGAGCCTTCGGGCCGGAAGCGCGCCGGGGCCGCTCGCACGGAAGGCGCGCGCTGCGACGGCGCGGTGGACGTCGCCGATGCCGCCGGTGGCCCTCCTCAGCTCGTCGAACCCCAGCCGGGCCAGGCTGCGCAGCTCGTCTACCTGCCGCGTCTCGCTCATGCGCTGCAAGATACGGTCAGTCCGCGACGAACCCGGCCAGTCGCTCGGCCTCGGCCTCGAGCTCGTCCCGGTCCGCGCGGCCGAGCCGCCCGAACGGGTGCAGGCGCACCCGCCCGCCCTCATGGGTCCAGGTGCCCGCCACGGCCCCGTCGACGGCGAAGGTCGTCTCCGACTGGGGGTTCTTGATGTGGAAGATCTTGGGCCGGTGCTCCTCAGGCAGGATCTGCGTGCGCCGGCAGTGCACGAGCAGCGTGGAGTCCCAGGTCGGCAAGTAGCGCGCCGGGGCCGGCGTGTCGGCGGGCGGCAGCGGCGCCCGCGGCACGTCCACCAGGAGGCCGCCGGACTCGTCGCGGAACTGCCGCAGCTCGATCCGCTCCAGGGCAGCCTTGACCCGCGTGATCACCATGCCGGCCCAGCTCGCCACGTCAGCCGGCGAGGCCGGCCCGAACGCGCGGAGGTAGCGCCGGAGGAGAAGGTCGACGCCCTCCTCCTCCGTCACCGTGGGCGGCGGTCCGATCCAGTCCTCGGCCCGGCCGTACAGATCCGCCCGGCGCCGCTCCCAGGTGCCCGACGGCGGCACGCGGACGAGGTTGAGACGGGTGCCCGCGCCGTAGAAGCGCGGCCCGTCGATGCCGTCGAGCAGCTCCGCTCTGGTCCGCGGCCCGGAGGCGAGCATCTCGTCCACGCGACGCGCCGCCGCCAGCGCCGCCTGCGGCGAGGGTCCCCTCCTGTACCCGCGCTGCCAGGACTCCCAGCGCGCCTCACGCGTGGCGGCCGCGAAGGGCCAGTAGTCGCCGGCCGAGACGAGGTGGATGGTCGAGCGCATCAGCGTCGCCTGCACGACGGTGCGCCGCTCCAGCGCGCGCGTGAGCGCGCCGCGCTCGAAGCCGGCCAGGCGCGACCACAGCCCGATGTACATCGACGGCGCGTACTGCGCCTGGATCCCGCAGAGCCGCTCCAGCGCACGGGGGAGCGCCTCGCGCCGGCGGGACAGCAGGAACTGCCGCTCGAGCAGCGCGCGGTTCAGCTCGCGCCGGGTGAGGACGCGCTCGGCTCCGGCCGTCACGGCCGGAGCAGCACCTTGACGGCCCCGTCCTCCTTCTTCTGGAACATGTCGTAGCCGCGCGGGGCATCGTCCAGGGGCAGCGTGTGCGTGGCGAAGCCCTCCACGCCGAGCGGATCGCCGTCCATCAGGAGCGGCATGATGTCATCGACCCAGCGCTTCACGTTCGCCTGGCCCATGCGGAGCTGGATCTGCTTGTCGAACAGGGTCAGCATCGGGAGCGGGTCCGTCATCCCTCCGTAGACGCCGGACAGCGAGATGGTGCCGCCGCGGCGGACGATCTCGATGGCGGCGTACAGCGCCTCCATCCGGTCGACGCCGGCGCGTTCCATTACCTTCGAGGCCACCGCGTCGGGCAGGAGGCCCGTCATCTGCTGGGCGAGCTTGCCGACCACGCCGCCATGGGCCTCCATGCCGACGGCGTCGATCACGGAGTCCGGCCCGCGCCCATCGGTGCGCTCGCGCAGCAGGTCCGCCAGCTCGCCCCCGTGCTCGGACAGGTCGAGGGTCTCGACGCCTCGGGCCGCGGCGCGCTCGAGCCGCTCGGGCACCAGGTCGACCCCGAACACCCGGTGGCCGCGGTGCGCCGCGACGCGGCACACCATGTCCCCGATGGGCCCGAGGCCCAGCACCGCCACGCTGCCTCCGTCGGGGACGTCGGCGTACTCGACGGCCTGCCACGCGGTGGGGAGCACGTCCGAGAGGTAGATGAAGCGAGCGTCGGGCGGACCCTCCGGGACCTTGATGTGCGTGTACTGGGCCTGCGGCACGCGCAGGAACTCGGCCTGTCCCCCGGGCACCTCGCCGTACAGCTTCGTGTAGCCGAAGAGGGCCGCGCCCTTTCCCTCCTCGCGTACCTGGGTGGTCTCGCACTGGCTCTGCAGGCCCTGGCCGCACATGAAGCAGTGCCCGCACGAGATGTTGAACGGGATCACCACGCGGTCGCCGGGCGAGATGTCCCTGACCTCGCTGCCGACCTCCTCGACGATGCCCATCGGCTCGTGGCCCAGCACGTCCCCCTCGCCGATGAACGGCCCCATCACCTCGTAGAGGTGGAGGTCGGAGCCGCAGATCGCCGTCGTCGTGATGCGGATGACCGCGTCCGTCGGCTGCTCGATCGTGGGGTCCGGAACGTCGTCGATCCGGACGTCGCGCTTGCCGTGCCAGGTGAGTGCCCTCATCTAGGAGCGGTACCCGTTATCGCCGGCGCCACACGGCGTAGGGCTCCCCGGCCGCCATCGCCGCGGCGCCGCGCGTCTGCACGCGCCACGGGTCCAGCCGGATTGCCGCGAAGTCGTCTCCCTCGGGTCCGTTGGGCCAGATGGACGCGGGGTCATAGCCCATAGGCGGGGCGGGCGCGGAGAGCCGCTCCCAGGCGAGCGCCCGCTCGCCGGGCGGCAGCCACCGCGCTTCGCAGTCGGCCACCGCCACGTCGTGGGCCGGATCCCAGTACAGGCACGAGGCGAACGGGAAAGCCTCGAGGCTCCCGCGCTTGAGACGCGAGGGCCTGCTTCCGACCCAGCCGACGAGCCGCTCGCCGTCCTCCTCCCAGACCGGGTGCACGATCCGGGAGCGCGGGCGCCTGTGCGCGTCGGTGGTCGAGAGCGTGGCGTAAACGATGCGGCCCGCGGTGGTCAGGAAGCTCCGCAGTACCTCGTCCACGGCTAGAGCAGGTCCGCGAGCGCCCGCGCCAGCGCCCTGTAGTCGTCGAGCGGCACGCCGCCGTGCCCGACGGGCTGGAGACAGACGTGGTCCGCGCCGGCGTCGAGGTGGGCCCGCACGGCCTCCGCCACCTGCTCCGCGGGGCCGTGTGGCACCACGGCGTCGATCAGCCGATCGCTGCCGCCGTCCGCGAGGTCGCGCTCGGCGAAGCCGTGGCGCAGCAGGCTTGCCCGGTAGTTCTTGCGGTCGAGGTATCTCGCGATCCACTCCCGCCCCAGCTCGCGGCCGGTCTCGACGTCGGGCTCGACCACCACGGTGAGCTCCGGCGCCACCAGCACGCCCGGCCCGACCCGCTCCCGCGCGAACCGGGTGTGCTCCACCGGTACGAGGTACGGGTGCGCGCCGAGCGAGCGCTCGGCCGCCAGGCCGAGCATCTTCGGCCCGAGCGCCGCTGTCACGCGCTGGTCGCTCGGCACCGGCGGCTCCGCCGCATCGAGGCCGTCGAAGAACGCGCGCATGGTGGCGAGCGGCTTGCGGTACTCGGCTGTGGCCTCGGGGTGGCCGACGCCGATGCCGAGCAGGAAGCGGCCGCCGAACGCCTCGTTCAGCGCGGCGTGCTCGGGCGCCACGCGGGCCGGGTCATGGCGCCAGACGTTGAGGATGGCGGTTGCCACCGTCAGCGTGCTCGTCCGCTCGAGGAACGGCCGCGCGTCGGAGGGTGCCGGGCTCCCGCCGAGCCAGAGCGCTCCGTAGCCGAGCTGCTCGAGCTCGTCCACGCCCCCGACGCCGGCCTGGTGCACGCGCCAGATCCCGACCTTCCCGATCGCTGCCACCCCTGTCGATCTTCGCACGGCCGGTTCGTCGTTAGGGTGAACGCGGCGAAACGCGCCGCCCGAGCCAAGGAGGCACGATGAAGTACCTGTTGACGTTCATCGTCGAGGAGCGCGCGATGGAAGACGCGCCGCCCGACGAGATGCGCGAGGCCCTGGAGCGCTGGAGGGCGTTCGACGACGAGGCCGTCGAGCGCGGCGCCATGATCGCGTGCGAGCCGCTCGAGAGCGCCTCGGTGGCCACCACGATCCAGGTGCGGGCCGACGGCGACCGGATCGTGACCGACGGGCCGTTCGCGGACTCTAAGGAGCAGCTCGGCGGCTTCGCCCTGCTCGAGTGCCAGAACCTCGACGAGGCGCTCGAGTGGGCGGGCAAGGTCCCGCTCCGGGAGGGCTCCATCGAGGTCCGGCCCGTGATGGACCTGTCCCAGTTCGGCTACGAGAGCAGGACCGTGGCGCCGCTGAACGCCGTGCGCTGAGCTCGATGAGGGTGCTCGTGACAGGCAGCGCGGGGCACCTGGGCGAGGGGCTCGTCCGCGTGCTCCGCGCCGACGGGCTCGACGTGGCCGGGCTCGACGTGCTGGAGTCGCCTCACACGAGCTTCGTGGGGTCGGTGGCCGACCGGGACTTCGTGCGCGGAGCGCTGAGAGACATGGACGCGGTGGTCCACGCGGCGACCCTCCACAAGCCGCACGTCGGCTCCCACACCCGCCGGGACTTCGTCGACGCGAACGTCACGGGCACCCTCAACCTGCTCGAGGAAGCCGTCGCCGCCGAGGTCGGCTGCTTCGTCTTCACGAGCACCACGAGCGCCTTCGGCCGGGCGCTCACGCCGGGGGAAGGCGAGCCGGCGGCATGGATCGACGAGGACGTCCCACCGGTCCCGCGCAACATCTACGGCGCCACGAAGGTGGCGGCGGAGGACCTGTGCGAGCTGGTCCATCGCGACCATGGGCTGCCGACGCTGATCCTCCGCACGTCGCGTTTCTTCCCCGAGCCCGACGATCGCGACGACGTGCGAAGCAGCTACGCCGACGCGAACCTGAAGGTCAACGAGCTGCTATACCGGCGCGTCGACCTCGAGGACCTGGTGGGCGTGCACCGGCTGGCGATCGAGCGCGCCGGGCGGATCGGATTCGGCAGGTACATCGTGAGCGCCACCACCCCCTTCACGCGCGACGACCTGGCGCAGCTCCGCACGGACGCCCCGGCGGTCGTGCGGCGCATCTACCCGGACTACGAGGCGATCTACGCCGAGCGCGGCTGGGCGATGTTCCCGGGCATCGACCGCGTGTACGACAACGAGCGCGCGCGCACCGATCTGGGCTGGGCGCCGCGCTTCGACTTCCGCCACGCGCTCGACCTCGTCGCGGCCGGCGAGGAGCCCCGCAGCGAGCTGGCCCGGGTCGTCGGCGCGAAGGGCTACCACGCCGAGTCGACCGGGGTCTACACCGTCCGCTGACGCACGGCGCCGCTACCCCGCCAGCCGCTCCGCCAGCCGGTCGAGGAACACGCCCCAGCCCTCCTTCGCCCGCTCGTACTGCGCTGGGAGCATGTGGCCGCTCTGCTCGAGGCGCATCTCGGTCCGGCCGTCGCCCAGATCGGTGAGCTCGACCGTTATGAGCTCGTAGACGTCGCCGGGGCGGTCCGCGATCGTGAACACGAGTCGCTCCGGCTCCACCACCTCGCGGAACTCGCCCCGCCAGTGGATCTCGCGGCGGCGGGGCCCCGAGTACATGGTCAGCCGCCATGCGCCGCCGGGGCTCACGTCCATCGACACCGTGGAGAGCGGCACCGCGGCGTCGCGGCCGCCGAACCAGTCCGCGAAGCGCTCGGGCTCGGTCCACTCCTTCCAGACGCGCTCGGGCGGCGCGTCGAACACCCGCGTGACCGTGAACCCGTAGCGGTCAGTCATCGGCCAGCCGCTCGTCGAGCCGCTCGAACCCCGCCGCCCAGAAGCGCCGGTAGCCGAGCAGCCACTCCACCGCCTCCTGCAGCGGCTCGCCTCGAAGCTTCGAGGGGCGCAGCTGGGCGTCGCGACCGCGCTCGATCAGGCCGGCGCGCTCCAGGACCTGCAGGTGCTGCGAGACGGCCTGGCCGGTGATGGGGAGACCCTCCGCCAGCTCGTTCACGCTCGCCTCGCCGCCGGCCAGCCGCGTGAGGATCTCGCGCCGGGTGGGATGGGCGAGGGCGGCGAAGGTGGCGGTGAGGTCCTCGGCGGACATTATCCAAGCGAATCCTTGATCAAGCGCGAGCTTGGATATAGTAGCCCCCGCCGCGGGGGCACCCGAACAGGAGAGAGCGACATGGGACGCATTGTGGTGACGGAGTTCATCTCGGTCGACGGCGTGATCGAGGATCCGGGCGGGTCGGAGGACTTCAAGCACTCCGGCTGGAGCTTCGAGATCAACCGCGGCGAGGAGGGCGACCAGTTCAAGCTCGACGAGACCATGGCGTCGGAGGCCCTGCTGCTCGGGCGCGTCACCTACGAAGGCTTCGCCGAGGCCTGGCCGCCGCGCACGGGGGAGTTCGCGGACAAGTTCAACAACATGCCGAAGTACGTCGTCTCCTCCACGCTGAGCAACCCCGACTGGACCAACACGACCGTCTTGAGCGGCGACCTCGACGAGGCGGTCTCCGACATAAAGGGGCGCCACGACGGGGACATCGTGGTGCACGGCAGCGCCCAGCTTGCGCGGGAGCTCCTCGAGCGGGACCTGGTCGACGAGCTGCACCTGATGGTCTTCCCCGTGGTACTCGGAACGGGCAAGCGGCTCTTCGGCGAGACCACGGACAAGAAGCTCCTGAAGCTCGCCGACTCGAAGCTCGTGGGCGACGGCGTGGCGATCATGGTCTACAGCCGCGCCTGACCGGGCGTACCCTGCGCCGTGTGAGGGCGCGGGACTGGGCGCACGCCGGGCAGGCCGCGGTCTGCGACGTGGTCGAGCCGTGGGAGCACGGCACGGTCGTGCGGGCCACCCGCTATCCGACCTACTTCCACTACAACCTCGTCCGCGTGGAGGAGGACCCGGGGATGAGCGCCGGGGCGCTGGCGGCCTTCGCGGACGAGGCGCTTGCCGGGGTGGAGCACCGGCGGGTCGACGTCGAGCCGCTCGACGTGGCTGAGCGCCTGCGGCCGGACTTCCGAGCCATGGGCTGGCTCAGCTACTGCCTCGTCTGGATGCGCCACGAGGCGCCCGCACCGCGCGCCGGCCGGCCGATCGCCGTCGAGGAGGTGCCCTGGGACGCGGTGCGCGACCTGCGCGCCGAGTGGCACTACGAGGACTTCCCGCAGGTGGACCTCGGCGACCACCTCGAGGAGGCTCGCGAGGTGGCGGAGCTGCGCGGCGACCGGGTGCTCGCCGTGGTCGAGCGGGACGAGCCGGTGGCGTACTCCCAGCTCGAATGGCGGGACGGCTCCGCCGAGATCACACAGGTGTTCGTGCACGGCCCGCACCGCGGCCGCGGCCTGGGCACGGCCGTCACCCGCGCGGCGATCGAGGCGGCCGGGGAGGTGGACGACCTGTGGATCGTGGCCGACGACGAGGGCCGGCCGAAGCACCTGTATGCGGCGCTCGGCTTCCGTCCGTCATGGCGCTCGGTGCATATGCTGCGCCTGCCGTGACGATCGGTAGATCCGGGGATCCGGTCACCCACATCAGCCAGGCGTACCCCGACAGGGTGGAGGTGCGCGGGCGCGACCTCACCGGCGAGCTGATGGGGAGGCTGAGCTTCACCGAGTACTTCCACCTGCTCCTCACGGGCGGCGAGCCGACCGAGGACCAGCGCTTCTTCCTCGACCTGCTGCTGGTGGCCATCGCCGAGCACGGGATGATGCCCACCAACGTCACCGCCCGCATGACGCTCGCGGCCGACCCGGGCTCGCTCCAGGGCGCCGTGGCGGCCGGGATCCTGGGCGCCGGGCCGGTGCTCCTGGGGACCTCGGAGGCGTGCGGCCGCCTGCTCGAGGAGGCGCAGGCCAAGGTGGCGGCCGGCCGCGCCCCCGAGCAGGTCGCGAACGAGCTCGCGCGGGAGATCCACGCCGCCGGCGGCAGGGCACCCGGCTTCGGCCATCCCGTCCACAAGCCCGTCGACCCGCGCGCGGAGCGGATCCTCGAGCTCGCCGACGAGCGCAGCGTGAGCGGGCCGCACGTGCTCCTCGCGCGCGCGATGCGCGACGCAGTGGCCGAGGCCTGGGGCAGGCCGCTGACCATGAACGTCTCCATGCCGATCGCCGCGGTGATGCTCGACCTCGGCTTCCCCTCCTCCACAGTGAAGGCCGTGCCGATCCTCGCGCGCACGGCGAGCCTGCTGGCCCACCTGGCCGAGGAGCAGCAGCACTCGCTCGGCTTCCACATGGCGGGCGCCGCGGAGACGGCGGTGGAGTACAAGCCCGGCACGGATGACGGGCGCGGCTGATGCTCGAGCCCGAGGTCGAGGCGCGGCCCTGGGCGGAGCAGACCGCCGCCGACGACGCCGCCTATCGCGCGCAGCTCGGCTATCTGCTGGAGCGCTCGCTCTTCTACCGGCAGAAGCTGGGCTTGGCGTCGCCTGCGGATGCCGGCGGGCTCGCGCAGATCGCCGAGCTGCCCCTGACCGAGAAGGCGGAGCTCAAGGCCACCGCCACGCCCGAGAACCCGATCGGCTCCCACCTCTGCGTGCCCCGCGCGGACATCGCGCGGATCTACTCCACGAGCGGGACGACCGGTACGCCGAGCTACATCCCGCTGACGGCGGAGGACTACGAGAACTGGGTCGCGGGCTCGGCCCGAAGCTACGCGGCCTCGGGCGTCACCCGCGGGGAGCGCATCGTCACGACCTACGACGCGGGCCCGTTCGTGGCCGGGGCGGCGCTCGCCGCCTTCGATCGCATCGGCCTGAGCCACGTGCCGGTGGGCACCGGCAACACCGCGCGGCTGCTGCTCGCGATCGAGTTGCTCAGGCCCGACGCCGTGGCGCTGACGCCGTCGTACGCGGCCCACCTCCTCGAGCGTGAGGTGGACCTGGCCGGGTCGAGCGTGCGGCGGCTGCTCGTGGCCGGCGAGCCGGGCGGCGGCGAGCCGGCCTTCCGGGCGCGGCTGGAGGAGGGCTGGGGCGCCCGCGTGACCGAGGCGATGGGGATCGGCGACATCGGCCCCTCGCTCTGGGGCGAGTGCGAGGAGCAGGACGGGATGCATCTCGGCGCGCGCGGGTTCGTGCACGCCGAGCTGGTCGAGCCCGGCAGCGGCGCCGCACTCGAGCTGCGCGACGGCTCGCGGGGCGAGCTCGTGCTGACCCACCTGCGCCACCGCGCCGCCCCGCTGCTGCGCTTCCGCACGCGCGATCACGTGGAGGTGAGGGCAGGCCCCTGCCGCTGTGGCCGAACCGCCCCGCGCGTGCGCTGCGTAGGACGTACCGACGACATGCTGATCGTCCGTGGCGTCAACGTCTTTCCCTCCGCGGTGCGCGAGGTTGTGAGCGCGTTCGCCCCCGAGGTGAGCGGTCACATCCTGGTCAAGCCGCGCGCCGAGGGGGTGAAGCAGGAGCCGCCCCTGCCGGTGAGCGTGGAGCTGGCGCGGGGCGCCGCCGGGAACGCCTCGCTTGCGGAGTCGATTCGCGAGAGACTGCGCGCAGTGCTGGTGGTACAGGCCGATGTGCGGCTCGTGCCGTGGGGCACGCTCCAGCGCAGCGACTACAAGTCCAAGTTGGTGGACCGAGAGGAGGTCGAATGGCCGACAAGACCCTGAGCATCCTCACTCCGAGCGTCAACAACCTCTGCGCGCGGATCTTCGTGCGTGCGGCGGGGCTCGACTTCGAGGAGATCGACGTCTGGGGCAAGAAGGACGAGCCCGACTTCGTCCGCAAGGACCCGGCGCGGCTCACTCCGATGCTGGAGGACGAGGGGCTGCCGAAGGGCTCGCTGTGGGAGAGCTGCGCGATCATGCAGTACCTCTGCAACAAGCACGGGCTCGACCGGTTCTACCCGACCGACCCTGGCCAGCGGGCCATGGTCGACAGCGCGATGTTCTACCTGACGGGCACGCTCTATCCGCTCGTCGCACGGGCCACCTACCCGGCGCTCGGATTCCCGCAGTACCCGGGCGAGGTCGCCACCTCCGACGCCGCCGACGACGCCATGAAGGAGAAGGCCCGGCAGGACTCCGAGGCGGCGCTCGCGATGCCGCTCGACGCCTTCCGGGCCTTCTACCTGGACGGCAGGCGGTTCATCGGCGGCGCCGAGCCCTCCATCGCGGACATCCGCCTCGCCGCGACGCTCGAGTTCCTGCGTGCGATCGACTACGACTTCCCGGCCTGGGCCGAGCAGTACATGGGGGCGATGGAGGACGCCCTGGGCGACGCCTACTCGGAGCCGGCGGCGGACGTGCGCGGCTTTGTCGCCCAGGCGAAGGGGGAGGCCGCTCCCTCCGCCTAGCGCGCGCCTCCGGAGACCACTAGCGGAGCGCCCTGTCGAAGAAGCCGGTCACGCGACGCTCGTACTCGGCCGGGCGCGCTTCGTGCCCGCCGACGTGGCCCGCCTCGGGGATCTCCCAGATGGCCTTGGGCGCGCCGGCGGCCTCGTAGTAGGCGCGGTTGGCGCGATGCTCCTCGCCGCCCGTTCCCTCGGTCGCGTAGATCAGGAACATGGGGCGCGGCGCGATCTCGTCCACCAGGTCGATCAGGTGGGGCGGCGGCTCGGAGTCCGAGAACACGGCCGTGAACGCGCTGATCATCGTGTTGGTGGCGACCGGTCCCCACTCGCTGCCGGGCACGCTCGCCATCTCGCTCCCGCTGCGGGCGCTGGCGCCCTCCGAGATGACGGCCTGGATGTCCTCGTTGTGCGCGGCGGCCTGCAGGAAGGTCTCGCCGCCCACGGAGAGGCCGAGGCCGCCGATGCGGCCGGGCTCCACGTCCGGGCGGTCCTTCAGGAAGTCGACGGCGGCGTGGATGTCGCGCTCGCCCTCGTTCCAGGCGTAGGGGTTGGGGTCGCCGTCGCTTTCGCCCTCGCCGCGGCGGTCGAAGATCAGGACGCCGTAGCCGTGGCGGGCCAGGTAGCGGGCGTGGTCCTGCGTGCCCTTCCGCCCGAAGGCGACGATCACCGCCGCGCCGTTGCGCGAGGGCACGTAGGAGCCCTCGAGCGTCAGGCCGTCGGTCGTGTGCAGCTGCACGTCCCTGGCCGGGGTGCCGAGGTCGATGTCGGTGACCGGCGGCCGGGCGGCGTGCGTGCCCACGTAGGCGTAGGCCAGCGGGAAGAGGACGAAGAAGAAGGTCACGAGGCCGGCGGCGCCGATGGCCGAGCGCCGCAACCCGCGCCGCACCAGGCCACCGGAGCGGCGGCGGGTGGTCCAGAGCGTGTGGAGCCCCAGCCCGAGCAGCACGAGTCCGGCCGGAATCGAGAGCAGCCCGGTGAAGTCGTCGCCCGACGGTCCCACCTGCGACGTGTAGTGCGCAGCCTCGATGCCCGCCACGATCCCGAGGAACCCGGTGAGCAGCGCGATCGCGGCGCGGCCGAAGCCGCTGACGCGGGGATAGGCCCCGGCGGCCAGGGCCAGCGCGGCAAGCGGCACGAAGCCGCTGACCAGGTGATCGCCCGCCGAGGTGCCCGGGTTGGGCTGGAGGAACGAGTCGTCGATCACGTGCAGGGCGATGAGCCCCAGCGCTGCCAGGAAGAGCGCGTACGGCCTCATGGAAGGTCCACCTCTCGGATCTGGATGGGATTCGTACGCTCGGCCACGAAGCGCGGGAGGAACCCGAGCGCCTGCGAGCGGTCTGCGGCCTCGACATGCCACCAGAGGTCGTGCCCGCCGGCGAGGCAGCTCGACTGCACCCGGCCGGGCCGCAGCGGGCTTTCGAAGCCCTGCCAGGCGGCGAAGGCGGCGGCGCACTCGTGCGGCGCGTGCCGGTGATGGAGGAGGAAGAAAGCCATGCTCCGATGGTGCCGCGAGAGGACCCTGGGTTCATCGGGCGAGCCCCCTGAACCGGACCCTTAGAACGACCGGCGCCCGCCGTATGGCGGGCGCCGGATGAGGGTCGATATGCGGTTCTGCGGCTAGGCGCGCGCGGGCTGCACCTCGGGCTCCACGGTCACCTGGGGCAGCCAGCCGAGCCGGCGCGGCAGCCACCAGTTCCGGTCGCCCAGGAGCGTCATCGCCGACGGGAGCAGGACGCCGCGGATGATCGTGGCGTCGATCAGGACGGCGGCCGCGAGGCCCACGCCCAGCTGCTGCATCTGCAGCGACGACGACATCGCGAACATCGAGAACACCGCGACCATCACGATCGCCGCGCTCGTGACCACGCCGGCCGTGCTCTTGATCCCGTGGGCCACCGCGTCCTCGGTGCGCATGCCGCGATCGAACGCCTCGCGGATGCGGGTGAGGATGAACACGTGGTAGTCCATCGAGAGCCCGAACAGGATCACGAACAGGAACAGCGGCAGCCAGGCTGCGATGGCGTTGCCCGCGAAGACCAGCGTCAGCAGCCCGTAGGCCGACGACACCGACAGCAGGTTCAGCACGATCGCCTTGGCCGGGATGACCAGCGAGCGGAACGTGACCAGGAGCAGCAGGAACGCCGCCGTGAGCACGAAGCCGAACACGTAGGGCAGGTTGCCGATCATGGCGTCGTTGAAGTCGCCGGTCGCGGCTGCCTCGCCGGTCGTGTAGGCCTCGACCCCGTCGACCTCGCCGAGCGTGGCCGGCACGAGCTCCTCGCGAAGCGCGTCGGCCGCCCGGTTCGACAGGTCGTCCGTGCCGGTCCCGGTGGTCGGGAGCGAAACGGTCGCCACGGTCTGGTCGGAGCTGATCTCGACGGTCGCCTCGCCCTCGAAGAGCTCGCCGCGCTGCTGCGCCTGCGACTCGAGCGAGTCGATCGCGGACACCACCGCCGGCGACGTCACGTCGTTGGCTTTGATCACGACCGACTCCACGCTGCCCTCGCTCGGGAAGGCGGCCTCGATGCGGTCGTACGTCTGCATCACCGGCAGGTCGCGCGAGATGTCCTCGTTGCCGTTGAGCGCGGTCTCCATCCCGAGCGCCGGCACCGCCAGGGCCACCAGCACTCCGGCCGACACGAGCGCCGAGACGAGCGGGCGCCGCAGCACCCGGTCCAGCACGCGTGACCAAAGGCCGAGCTCGTCGGCGCGCCGCTTGATGCGGCCCACCAGCGGCACGCGGCCCCCGTCGGCGCGGTTGCCGAGCTTCGACAGGAGCGCCGGAAGCACGGTCAGCGAGCCGATCACCGCGACGGCGACGACCATGATCGTGCCGGTCGCGAAGGAGGCGAAATTCGAGATCCCGCCCAGGTACATGCCGGCCATGGCGACCATCACGGTCAGGCCGGAGATCACGACGGCGCGGCCCGAGGTCGCCGCAGCGGCCTCGATGGCGGCATCGGTGTCACGTCCGGCGGCGCGCTCCTCACGCGCCCTCTTCAGGTAGAAGAGGCTGTAGTCCACGCCGACGGCCATGCCGATGAGCAGGACCACGTGCATGACCTGGCCGTCCACCGGCGCAACCTGCGACACCGGGCCGAGCAGCCCCAAGGTCGCCCCCACGCTGGTGAGCGCGAGCAGGATCGGGATGCCCGCGGTGACGAGCGCCCCGAAGGCGAACACGAGGATGATCAGCGTCACCGGCAGCGAGAAGAGCGCCGACTTGCCCATCTCCTCGTTGTCCTTGTCGAGCGCCGCCTTGTTGATGCTGGCGTCGCCGGCCTCCTCGATGCGGAGCTCGGGGTGCGCGCGCTGTGCGGCGTCGACCGCGGCGAGGGAGCGCACCACGGACTCCTCCGTGGTCTTGGAGTCGCCGGGAAGGTCGAACGTGACCAGGGCGGAATGCCCGTCACGCGAGATCTGTCCCGCGTCGCCGTCGTAGGGACCCACGACGTTCGCGACGCCGCGGGTGTCCTCCAGGCGTTGCGACACGTCCTGCACGGCCGCCCTGAACTCGGGCGCGCCGGTCTTGAGCTCCGTGCTCTGGACGAGCACCTGCTCGGCCGACTCGGTCGGGAACGCGTCGTTCATGACCTCCGCGGCCTTACCCGACTCGCCCGGTCCTGCAGCTTTGTTGCTGTCGATCTCCTTCTGCGGTATGAGGTTGAAACCGATCACGAGGGAGGCGGCCACGAAGGCCAGCCACCCGAGGATCGCCTTACGGCGGTGCTGGGCGCTCCAGCGCCCGATCCGCGCGGTGAGATTGCTTTGGGTTTGCATGGTGCGCACCCTCGGGCCCGGGCCACCCCCGGATCATCGGGCTGGTGCCCTGAACCTGGACCCTTAACTCGGATGGGTCAGGCGGCGTATGCTCGCCCGTACAGGTGGACTCATGGCCCAGTCCCACCCCTGCAAGACTCGTCGGGCGCGACGCCGAGCTGGAGCGCCTGAACGTCGCCCTTGACGCCCTCGACGACGGCGCCGCAACCTATGTGACGCTCGAGGGCGAGGCCGGCATCGGGAAGACGCGGCTCCTCGACGAGCTCCGCTCGCGCGCCGGCGAGCGGGGCTTCGTGGTGCTGTCCGGGGGCGCGGCGGAATTCGAGCGGGAGATGCCGTTCAGCGTCTGGGTCGACGCCCTCGACGCGTACGTCCTCTCCCAGGACTTCAGCCGGCACGAGTCCTGGAACGAGGGGCTGGGAGCGGAGCTGGCGCAGGTGCTGCCGTCGCTGAGAGCCGCCGGTGGTACCGAAGCTGCTGTGGCCGACGAGCGCTTCCGCGCCCACCGGGCAATGAGCCGGCTGCTGGGGCTGATCGCCGAGGAGAAGCCGCTGCTGCTGGTCCTCGACGATCTCCACTGGAGCGACAGCGCGTCGATCGAGCTGATCGCCGCCCTCGCACGGCGCGCGCCGAGCGCGCCCGTGCTGCTGGCGTTCGCGTTCCGCCCGGGCCCGGTGGCGCTCCGCCTGACCGGTGCACTGACGGGCCCGCGCGTGCACCGGCTCTGCCTCGACCCCCTGAGCGAGGCGGACGCGGCACAGCTTCTCACGCATCTCGACCGTGCCGAGGCCGCCGCCATCTACCGCCACGGTGGCGGCAACCCGTTCTACCTCGAGCAGCTCGGCCGGGTCGACGGGGCGGGCCGGCTGGCCCCCGGGCGCGCGCCGGCGGCGGTCGACGGGGGCGAGGTGCCGGCCGCCGTGGCGGCGGCGATCGCAGCGGAGCTGGAGTCCTTGCCGGACCGGCCGCGCCTGCTTCTGGGCGCCGCGGCCGTGGCGGGCGAGCCGTTCGAGATCGATCTCGCGGTGGCGATCAGCGACGTGGATCCGGGGGACGCGCTGACGGCGCTGGACGTCCTGCTGGAGGCGGATCTCGTCCGCCCGACCCAGGTTCCGCGCCGCTTCGTGTTCCGCCACCCGCTGGTACGCCGGGCGGTGTACGAATCCCTCGGCGGCGGCTGGCGCCTGTCGGCGCACGCGCACGCCGCCGAGACGCTGACGGCTCGCGGCGCCGACGCCTCCGAGCGGGCGCACCACGTCGAGCAGTCGGCCGCGCCGGGGGACGAGGACGCGATCGCCGTGCTGCTGGCGGCGGGCGAGGCCGCGGCGGCCCGCGCTCCTGCCGCGGCTCTGCGCTGGTACGAGGCCGCGTTGCGGGTGATTCCGGGGGCCGACACGGATCGCCAGGTGGCGGTGCGCGTGTCGCTCGCCGAGGCTCTCCGGGCGCTCGGCGAGCTCGAGCGCTGCAGCGAGACCCTGATCGAGGCGCTCGAGATGCTTCCTCCGGAGTCGGTCGTGCGCAGGGCGGAGATCACCACGTCCTGCGCGGCGGTCGAGCACTGGCTGGGGCGGCACGACGCAGCGCACCGGCGGCTCTTCGCGGCCTGGGAGGAGCTCGCCGACCGCTCGAGCGCGGTAGCCGCCGCGCTGCAGATCGAGCTGTGCATCGACGGGCTCTACGGCCTGAAGCACGAGCAGACGGTCGGCATGGGCCGCGGTGCGCTCGAGACGGCGCGCGCCCTCGGCGACCGCGCGCTGATCGGCGCCGCGGCATCGGCGCTCAGCGTGAGCGAGGCCTCCGCGGGGCACATCGACGACGCGCGCGAGCACCTCGAGGAGGCCGTCGCGCACATCGACAACGTCTCGGACGCCGAGCTCGCACCGCACCAGGAGGCGCTCTGCTACCTGGCCTGGGCCGAGAACTTCCTGGAGCGCTACGACGACGCGATCGCCCATGCCGACCGCGGCATCCGCATCGGCCGTGAGACCGGCGAGGGCCGCGTGCTCGCCCCGATGATGCTCGTCAAGTGCTACCCGTTCGAGATGCAGGGGCGCATGGCCGAGGCGGTCGAGCTGTGCGAGACGGTCGTCGAGGCCACCCGGGTCTCGGCAAATCCGCACTACCACTTCTGGGCCCTGTTCGAGCTCGGCTGGGCGCACTACTACTCGGGCAACCTCGACGCAGCCATCGCCGCGGGCGAGGAGAGCGCGCGGGTCGGCGGGGTCCTCTCCGGCGGGACGATGCCGTCCGCAGGGGGCGGCCCGGGCTGGCAGATCGCGTACACCCGCTTCGAGGCGGGTGAGGTCGAGCGCGCACGCAAGGAGATCCAGGCGCTCGGCTCCGACGAGCTGGAGCACAAGATCCCAGTCGAGCGCAACTTCGACTGGGAGACGCGCGCGCTCCTCGAGCTGGCGACCGGGAACCCCGAGAAGGCCGCGGACTATGCCGGCCGCGCCGAGGAGAACGCCGAGCGGCTCGGCCTGCAGGTGCCGGCGGCGGTGGCAGGGCGCGCCAGGGCCGCGGTCCTACTCGACGCCGGGGAGGCGGAGGAGGCCGCGAAGCGCGCCGAGGAGTCCGCCGAGGCGGCCGCCTCGGTGGGTGCGGGCCTACAGGCCGCGTTCTCGCGTGGCCTCGCGGGCCGCGCCTGGGCCGCCGCCGGCGAGCGCACGCCGGCGGTGGCGGCGCTGAAGGAGGCCGAGCGGGCGGCCGACACCTGCGGCTCCGTGCGCTTCCGCGACGAGATGCGCCGGGAGCTCCGAAAGCTCGGCGCCCGCGTGGAGGTGCGCGGGCCCGCGGCCGGAGACGAGGGAGGGATCGGCTCCCTCACAAAGCGGGAGCTCGAGATCGCCGAGCTGATCACCGATCGCCTCACGAACCCGCAGATCGCGGGCAAGCTGTTCCTGAGCAAGAAGACCGTCGAGTCGCACATCCGCAACCTGTTCGTCAAGCTCGGCGCCTCGTCGCGGGTGGAGGTCGCGCGCATCGTCGAGCGCGACAGGCGCGAGCGCGCCGGGATCACCGGCGCGCCATGACGTCGGCGGCGGCGCGGACGGAGCTCGACGCCGATGCCGCCCGCCTGAGCGAGCTCGGCTACCGCCAGGAGCTCGAGCGCCGCCTCCGGATCTTCGACAACGTGGCGATGGGCTTCGCCGCCATCTCGCCGGTGGTGGGGCTCTACGCGGTCGTGCTCGTCGGCATGCTCGTGGCCGGGCCGGCCTGGGTCTGGGTGCTGCCGATCGCGCTCGCCGGGCAGTGCCTGCTGATCGCGGTGTACGCCGAGCTCGCCTCGGAGTTCCCGATCGCGGGCGGCGCCTACCAGTGGACCCGCCGCCTGATGGGCGCCACCTACGGCTGGTTCGCCGGTTGGGTGGCCGTGTGGGCCTACGCCGTGGCGAACACCACGGTCGCCTACCTGGGCGCGCCCTGGGCGCTGACGCTGCTCGAGATCGACGCCACGCCCGGGAGGATCGTCGTCACCGGGATGGTGCTCGTGCTCGTGTGCGCCGCGGCGGGGGCGGTCGGGATCGGCGTGCTGAGCCGCATGGTGAAGGCCGGCATCGCCGCCGAGGTGGTCGCGTCGGTCGGCATCGGGATCGCCCTCCTGCTCGCCTTCCGCGAGCAGGAGCTGTCGATCCTCACGGAAACGCTCGGGGCCGAGGCGCTGTCCGGCGGCTCGGTCGGGGCCGGGCTGCTGGCCGCCCTCGCGGTGGGGGGCTGGGTGTTCATCGGCTTCGACGCGTGCGTGGGCACCGCGGAGGAGACCCGGGACGCCGCACGGCACGTCCCGAAGGCGATCTGGATCGCGCTGCTGAGCGTCGGCGCGCTCGTGATCCTCAACGCCGTCGCCGTCACGCTCGCTCATCCCGACCCGGCCAGCGTGGTTGCGGGCGAGGACCTCGATCCGGTCACCACCGCCGTGGTCAGCTCGTTCGGATCCTGGTCGGCCAAGCCGTTCGCGGCGGTGGTGCTGATCGCGTTCCTCGCCTGCGGCATGGCCGCGCAGGCCCTCACCGCGCGCACGATGTACTCGATCTCGCGGGACGGCACGCTGCCGGGCTCGCGCTTCCTGCGCCGCGTGGACCGCCGCCGGGCCCCGGTCGGCGCGATCCTCGTCACCGCGGCGATCGCCTGTCTCGGGCTGCTGCTCGGCCTGGACTCGGCGGCGGTGGGGAGCCTGATCGCCTTCGGCACGGCCGCGATCTACCTCTCGTTCCTCCTCACCGCGCTTGCCGCGCTGATCGCACGGCTGCGCGGGACGTGGAAGCCGGCCGGCCGCATCCGGCTGGGCCGGCTGGGGCTGGCGATCAACGCCCTGGCCGTGGCGTGGCTCTCGTTCGAGACGGTGAACATCGCCTGGCCCAGGGAGAGCCTCGCCCCTGCCGGCGCGCCGATGTACCAGGTCTGGGCGGCCCCGCTGGTGCTGGGGCTCATCGCGGTCGTAGGGGTGGCGTACCTCGTGGTGGCGAAACCTCAGGGTGCGATTTCAGGGTCGGCGCCCGATGACCGGGGGGTGGCCTGAGCCGCATGCTGGGCCCATGTTCGCTACCGAGATGCACAACCACCTGCAGGAGCTTCACCTCGAGCGCGCGCTGGCGGAGATCGAGGGTCTCGCGAGCGACGCCGCCTACATGGCCGACCTCGAGCAGGAGATCGCCGACGCGCGCAGCGCCTACGTGGGCGCCGCGGTCACCGAGATCGCGAGCCTGCGCGGTCAGCTGTCCGGGCCGCAGTTCGGCTAGGCGCGGCCGCCGCTGAGCTCAGCCGGGCCGGCTCACGCGCTCGCACGCGCGCACCCGGTCCCGGCGGTCCACGCGCGCCCGGTCGCGTCCGCTTCCGCAGCGCACCAGCTCGCGCTTGCCGTTGCGGGCCTCCACGACGTCGCGGCCGGGCCCGGCGTCGTAGGCGTTCACCCCGGGGCCGCCCACGAGCAGGTCCGCGCCGCGGCCGCCCGTGAGGCGGTCGCTGCCTGACTGGCCGCGCAGCACGTCGCCGCCCCCGTAGCCAAGGAGGCAGTCGTGCCCGCCGCCGCCCTCGACCCGGTCCCCGCCGCCGAGCGCGAGGACCACCTCGCCCTCGCCGCCCCCGCTCAGGGTGTCCGGGTCGTCCGTTCCCACGATCGCCGCGCCGCAGCCGCCGCTTCCGAGCGGTTCGGTCGGATCGCCGCTGCTGCCGAAGTCGCCACCCCCGCCGCCACCTCCTCCGCTGAAGGCCTGCGGGATGAGCACGGAGCTGCCGGTGACGATCACCTCGCGCCCGCCGTGCAGCGGGAAGTTCTCGTAGCAGCTGAGCGTCAGCTCCGGGAACAGCCGCTTCGGGCGCTCGCCCGAGGACACGAACCAGTCCCGCGTGCCCGAGACGATCCGCTCGCCCGACGTGCTGCCGACGGCGCCGACGTAGATGCGCTCGCCCGTGTCGACGTCGACCAGGTAGAGGTCGCCGTCGAACCAGGCCTTCCCCGCCGCCGCGCCGTTGCAGCTCCCGCCCCAGTTGATCTCGACCGTCCAGAAGTCGGTGTTGCGCCGCTCCTTCAGCCGAGCCGAGACGTTGCCGGCGGTGACGATGTGGTCGGCGAAGCTCGCGGCCGGCACGAGCAGCGCCAGCGAGAGGGCAAGCGCCCCGAGGACGTGCAGCCGCCTGAGGGTCACCTTCGCACCGTAATCCCGGTCGGCGGGCCCCGCCAGTCCTATGATCGACCCCGATGGTCCCGGAAGCCCGGCTGGAGCAGACCGAGGCGGGACTCGTGCCCGCGAGCGAGGGCTGGTTCGTCATGAACGCGCGCGACGCGCGCTGGATCGAGCAGCCGGGCCGGGGTCACAACCTGCCGCTCACCGGTGCCGACGCGCACGAGGCGGAGACGTTCTTTCCGATGCTCGGCATGGCGATCCGCGTGGTCAATCCCGGCGAGCCCAGCGGGACGTACCACTGGGAGACCGAGCAGGAGGACTTCCTCGTGCTCTCGGGCGAGGCCATCCTCGTGATCGAGGGACAGGAGCGAAGGTTGAAGCAGTGGGATTTCGTGCACTGCCCTCCGGAGACGCGCCACGCCTTCGCGGGGGCCGGTGACGTGCCCTGCGTCCTCCTATGCGTGGGGTCACGGCAGTTCCAGAAGGACGGGCCATGGGGTTTCTACTGCGCCGACGAGACCGCCGCTCGCCACAACGCGAGCTCGCCCGAGGACACTCAGGACGGCGCCCTGGCGTACGCGCGGTTCGCGGAGTCGCGCCCCGTGCGCTACCGAGACCGCCTGCTGCCGGGCGAGCGGTAGCCGCAACACCGTCGGGCGCGGCGTGTTCATCGATCGATGGCACGTCGTCTGGTCCCGATCGCGCTCCTCGGCCTTGCGGCGCTCCTCGTCGCGGCCCCGGCGCACGCGACCTTCCCCGGCAAGAGCGGCCGGATCGCATTCGCCCAGGCCTTCACGGACAGTGAGGGCGCTCCGACCTCGGGCCTGTCGATCGCGGCGCCGTCCAGGGACGCCGAGAACCCCCCCAGCAACCGGCCGCTCCTCTTCTGCGATCCGGGCGCCCTGACCGGCTGCACGCTGAGCGACGTCCGCTCACCCTCGTACTCGGCGGACGGCAGGCGGATCGTGTTCGACGGGGGCGAGCGAATCGCGATCGTCGACGCGAACGGCCGCAACCTGAGGGTGCTGTCCGCCGTGACCGGGGACGACGGCGATCCGGCGTTCTCGCCGGACGGCAGGCGGATCGTCTTCACGGGTGAGAACGCCGCCGGGGGGACCGACCTCTACGTCCGGCGCGTCGGCGGTGGGAGGGCCCGGCTGGTGGTGGAAGACGCCGCGGAGCCCGCCTGGTCGTCGCGCGGGGTGCTGGCGTGGGTGCGCGACCGGAGGGTCCACGTCAGTGCGGCGGGCGGCGCGCGCGATCGGCTCGTCACCCGGGGCATCAATCCCGATTGGTCCCCGAACGGCAGGCGGCTGGTGCTCGTGCGGCCGGCCGGGCCGCGGAGGATCGACGGGAGGGTCCACGTGGTGCGCCCGTCCGGGGGTGGGCTGCGGCCCGTGCGCGGCGTGACGGGGTCGGACCCGGTGTGGTCGCCGGGCGGCCGGGCGCTCGCCTTCGACATCCTCGAGCGAGGCGTGTTCGTGAAGCCCTTCGGCCGGCGCGGGCTACGGATCGTGGCCGAGTCCCAGATCGGCGACAGCGGCTCCCACACCGAGTTCCACCCGGCCTGGAGGCCGCTCTAACAGCTCGCGCTCGGCGTGCGAGCCTAGGTCGTCGTGGCGGTGCACCCGCCGCAGCCGATCACGACCCGCATGCCGGTCTCTTCGCAGCCGCCTCCCACGATGTAGGACGGCAGCGGACGGGCTTGGATGAGGGGCGGCTCGAATGCCGCGGCTGCAACTTCGGGGACTGCCTCGGCCGGGGCGGCCTCGGGCAGCCGGGCGCGCAGGACGGTGACCGCGATCACGATCCCGACGAGCACCAGGCCGGCGCCGATCAGGTACGCGAGGTGATAGCCGGAGTTGAGGGCCTCGGCGGCCGGCTCGCCGTCGGCCAGCAGTCCCTCGGTGCGCTCGGTCGCGAACGTCGCGAGTACCGCGAGGCCGATCGCGCCGCCCACCTGGACGCTCGTGTTGACGAGCCCCGAGGCCAACCCCGAGTCGCTCGGCGTCGCGCCGGACATCGCGAGGGTCATCAACGACGGGAAGCCGAGCCCGGCCCCTAGCCCGACCAGGATCATCGCCGGCAGCAGGTCGACGACGTAGGTCGCGTCGACCGGCGTGCGCGCGAGGAGGAGCAGCCCGAGGGCGACGAAGACCATCGCCGGGACGAGCGTCGCCTGCGGGCCGAACCGCAGGTTGAGCTGCCCGGTGAACCTGAACGACATGATCCCCATCACCACGGTCGTAGGCAGGTAGGCGAGCCCGACCTGCAGCGCGCCGTAGCCGAGGATCCGCTGCATGTAGAGAGCTCCCAGGAAGAACATCCCGAACATCCCGACCACCAGCAGCGCCTGGACCAGGTTCGCGCCGGCAACCTCGCGCGAGCGAAACAGGCGCAGCGGCATCAGCGGATTCTCCACGCGGGCCTGGCGGGTGATGAACGCGGCGAGCAGCGCGATCGCAATTGCGCCGAGCCCGAGCGTTTGAGTCGAGCCCCAGCCCTCCTCGGCGACGCCGAGGATCGTGTACACGAGGAGCATCAGACCGCCGGTGAGCAGCACGGCGCTGGGCAGGTCGGCTCCGCCGGCGAGACCCAGGCCCGGGCGGTCGGGAACAAGCCGGATGGCGAACAGCGCCGTCGCGACCCCGATCGGCAGGTTGACGAAGAAGATCCAGTGCCAGTTGATCGTCTCGGTCAGCACGCCTCCCAAGAGCAATCCGATCGAGCCTCCCGCCACGGCGACGAAGGTGTACGCGCCGATCGCCTTCGCCTGCTCCCGTGGCTCCGGGAACATGGTCACGATCATCCCCAGGATCACCGCCGACGTGAGCGCGCCGCCGACCCCCTGGACGAAGCGCGCTCCGATCAGCAAGCCCTGGCTCTGGGCGAGCGCACAGAGCAGGGACGCGGTGGTGAACACCGCCAGCCCGATGAGGAAGATGCGGCGCTGCCCGATCAGGTCGCCGATGCGCCCGGAGAGCAGGAGCAGGCCGCCGAACGCGATGAGATACGCGTTGACCACCCACGCGAGGTCGTTCTGCGAGAAGCCCAGGTCGTCCTGGATCGTCGGCAGGGCGACGTTCACGATCGTCGCGTCGAGGACGATCATCAGCATGCCCACGCAGAGCACGTAGAGCGCCATCCATCGCCGCCGGTCCTCCGCCGCCACGGCGCTCATCGTATCGGGACGCCTGCGGCGCCGACATACGCCGCGAGGTGCTCCCCCGTGAGGGTGGAGCGGGCGCCGACGAGGTCGGCAGGCGTGCCCTCGAAGACGATCCGGCCGCCGTCGTGGCCCGCGCCGGGGCCGAGGTCGATGATCCAGTCGGCGTGTGCCATGACCGCCTGGTGGTGCTCGATGACGATGACCGACTTGCCGGAGTCGACGAGCCGGTCGAGCAGGCCGAGCAGCTGTTCGACGTCGGCGAGATGGAGGCCGCTGGTCGGCTCGTCGAGGACGTAGACGCCGCCCTCCTCGCCCATGTGGGTGGCCAGCTTGAGCCGCTGACGCTCGCCGCCGGAGAGCGTGGTCAGCGGCTGGCCGAGGGTGAGGTAGCCGAGCCCGACGTCGGAGAGCCGCTCCAGGATCTTGTGCGCGGCCGGCGTACGCGCCTCGCCGGCGCCGAAGAACTCCACGGCCTCGGCCACGGGCATCGCGAGCACCTCGCTGATGTCTCGGCCGCCGAGCTTGTACTCCAGCACCGACGCGTCGAATCGCTTCCCCTCGCACTCCTCGCAGGTGGTTGCGACGCCGGCCATGATGCCCAGGTCGGTGTAGATGACGCCGGCGCCGTTGCAGTTGGGGCAGGCCCCCTCGGAGTTGGCGCTGAACAGGCCCGGCTTCACGTCGTTGGCCTTCGCGAACGCCTTGCGGATCGGGTCGAGCAGCTTGGTGTAGGTGGCCGGGTTGCTCCGTCGCGAGCCACGGATGGCGCCTTGGTCGACCGTCACCACCCCGTCCCGGTCCGCCACCGAGCCGTCGATCAGCGAGCTCTTCCCCGACCCCGCCACGCCGGTCAGGACGACCAGCAAGCCAAGCGGAATGTCGACGTCGACGTCCTGCAGGTTGTGCGTGCCGGCGCCGCGCACCTCGAGCATCCCCGAGGGTTCCCGCGCCGTCGGCTTCAACGAGGCCCGGTCGTCCAGGTGTCGCCCGGTCACGGTGTCGCTGTCCCGCAGCGCTTCGACGGCGCCCTCGAAGACCACCTCGCCACCGCCGCTGCCGGCGCCCGGGCCCAGGTCGACGACGTGGTCGGCGATTGCGATCGTGTCCGGCTCGTGCTCCACGACGAGCACCGTGTTGCCCTTGTCGCGCAGCTGGAGCAGGAGGTCGTTCATCCGCTCCACGTCATGGGGATGCAGGCCGATGGTGGGCTCGTCGAAGACGTAGGTGACGTCGGTCAGCGACGAGCCGAGGTGGCGGATCATCTTTGTTCGCTGCGTCTCGCCGCCCGACAGCGTGCCCGACGGCCGGTTGAGCGAGAGGTAGCCCAGCCCGATCTGGACGAACGAGTCGAGCGTATGCCGGAGCTTCGCCAGCAGCGGCGCGACGGACGGCTCGTCCAAGCCGCCCGCCCACTCGGCGAGGTCGCTGATCTGCATCGCGGACACGTCGGCGATGCTGACGCCGTCGATCTTCGACGACCGAGCCGCCTCGCTGAGCCGGGTGCCGTCGCAGTCGGGGCAGGTGGTGAACACCACCGCACGCTCCACGAAGGCGCGGATGTGGGGCTGCATCGCGTCGACGTCCTTGGAGAGGAACGACTTCTCGATCTGCGGGATCAGCCCCGTGTAGGTGAGGTTGATGCCCTCGACCTTGATCTTGGTCGGCTCCTTGTAGAGCAGGTCGTGACGCTCGCGCTTGTTGAACTTCTTGATCGGCTTGTCCATGTCGAAGAAGCCGCTGCCGCGGAAGATCCGGCCGTACCAGCCCTCCATGCTGAAGCCGGGGATCGTGAGCGCTCCCTCGCCCAGCGACTTGCTGTCGTCATACAGCGCCGAAAGGTCGAAGTCGCTGACCGAGCCGCGGCCCTCGCAGCGCGGGCACATGCCGCCGGTGCGGCTGAAGCTCGCGCTCTGGGTGATGGTCTTGTCGCCGCGCTCGACCGTGATCCCGCCGCTTCCGTGCACGGACGCCACGTTGAAGGAGTACGCGCCCGGCCCGCCGATGTGCGGCTGCCCGAGCCGGCTGAACAGGATGCGCAGCATCGCGTCGGCGTCGGTGGCGGTGCCGACCGTCGAGCGGGGGTTGGACCCCATCCGCTCCTGGTCGACGCTGATCGCCGTCGTCAGCCCGTCGAGCACGTCGACCTCGGGCCGCGCCAGCGTCGGCATGAAGCCCTGAACGAAGGCGCTGTAGGTCTCGTTGATCAGCCGCTGCGACTCGGCGGCGATCGTGCCGAACACCAGCGAGCTCTTGCCAGAGCCGGACACGCCGGTGAACACCGTCAGCCGCCGCTTCGGGAGCTCGACGCTGACGTCCTTGAGGTTGTTCACACGCGCGCCGTGAACGCGGATCAGGTCGTGGTTGTCGGCAACGTGCTGCGGAGGCGACTGAGTTCCAGTCCTGGTGGCGGTGCTCATGTCGACGAGGCTAGTCACCGCCCGTGACCGGGGCTTCTCGATTCCCGATCGTTACCGTGCCGTCGCTGCGGCCGTGCACGCCTTCTCGTTCACGCTGGTGGCGAGCTCGCCGCGGGCGCACTGGCGCTGGCGCTCGCCGATTCCCGCACGGCGGGTAGGCGCTTGCTGTCCAAGCTCGGCCTGGTCGGCGGCGCCGTCCTTGGCATGTCTTCTTCTGGGACCCGTGGTTCTTCGCGTGGGGCGTCGCTTTGGCGCTGGGCGCCGCCCGCGCGCGCCGCTGACGGCGCTTCAGCTCCGGTAGGCGTCGACGACCGCGGTCAGGTCCTGGATGATGCTGAACCGGGTGACGAGACCGTCGTCGAAGTCGATGACGTCGGCGTATTCGCTGCCGTGCACCGTCACGCCGTTCTTCTTGATCTCGACGCTCTCCGTGCCCAGAACGACGACGCGGTCGCCGTCACCGAAGAACTCCAGCGGCTTCTCCTGGTGGAACTCGAGGAGGTTCCCGAGGTTCTGGAGGTGCTCCACGACGGCATGCTTGCCGCGGAGCTCGCTGCCGATGGGTGTCCCGTCCGGGATCGTCACCTTGAACACGACGTCATCGGCGAGGTGGTCGATGAGCCGTGGCCAGTCCTCTGTCTCCAACACGCTCCTCGTGAAGGCGATGTTCTCTTGGGTGGTCATGACAGACTCCGAGGGATAGCTGGCTGTTGACTTACTTGATATCAGGATACCAGCCGGTTGCTTGATACCAAGCTAAGCTCTCCGCCGTGGCCACCGACTCGGTCGACCGCATCATCCAGGCCTGGGCCGAGCGCGACCCGCGGGTGGACGCCAGCCCGCTCGAGGTCGCGGGACGCCTGCTGCTCTGCGCCGCCCACCTCGAGCGCGCGATCGTCGCGGCGCTCGAGCCATACGGGCTGAGCTTCGGCGACTTCGACGTCCTGAACACGCTTCGCCGGCGCGGCGACCGTGAGGGCACGAAGCCCAGGGATCTCGCCCACTCGTCGCTGATCACCTCCGGGGCGATGACCTCGCGCCTCGACAGGCTCGAGCGCGCCGGGCTCATAGAACGCAAGCCCGATCCGGGCGACCGCCGCGGAGTGCTCGTCCGGCTCACAGAGCAGGGCGAGCGGCTCGCGGAGGAGTCGCTCGGGGCGGTAATCGCCGCCGACCAGGACTTTCTCGAGCCGCTGAGCGGTCGTCAGCGCGACTCGACGGCGTCGGCTCTCAAGCAGCTCCTCCTGCGCGCCGAACCCCGCTGACCGGCGTCATGGCGCAGCCTGGAGGTCGCTTCGGATCTGGTCGAGCTCCTCGGCGGAGATCTCGCCGCGCGCGTAGCGCTCCTCGGCGATGTCGATCGCGGCGGAGTGCGGAGGGCCCTTGGGCAGTGCTATCCAGAGGATCAGGTAGAGGAGAACGCCGAAGCCGCCGACGAGAACCGACAGCACCCACGCCACCCGTAGGAAGGTCGGGTTGATGTCGAATCGCTGCGCGATCCCGCCCGCGACGCCGGCGATCACCCGGTCGGTCTCGGATCGTGTGAGCCGTTTGGTCATGGTTGGCTGGAGGATCGCCACGGGAGGCCCGACCGGAAAGGTGGCTAGCCGGTGTCTCGCGGTTCGGATCGCTGGCGCGCGGGGTGCGGACAGCCGTACGGCTGTCACCCGGATCGAGTCGCGCTGAGCTCGGCGAGCCGCGCTGCGCTCTCGCGGTCCATCGGCAGGAAGGTCTCGATCGCGAGGTTCGCGGCCGTGACGTCGAGCGGGGCTCCGAGGGTGGCGATGACCGTGAACAGCTTGACCTCGCCGATGGGGGGCTGGAGCCTGAATGAGACCACCG